>Ga0209347_1001357_pt1 | contig 41108 bp, 31 predicted proteins | sample AutmiccommuBRH23_FD_187382 | JGI IMG/M metagenome (GOLD analysis project Ga0209347, IMG submission 187382) | Deep subsurface microbial communities from Mt. Terri, Switzerland - Autotrophic microbial communities BRH/23 (SPAdes) (version 2) | ecosystem: Environmental > Aquatic > Deep subsurface >... | reverse complement strand
TTATTTCAATGAAATTAAAACGTTAAATTTTGGCGTCAATGTTTTCCACAGAAACATCAGTGATTTAATTCAAAAAAGTATTTCCACAAACGAAACCGGAGTCACAATTGAAAGTTTTACCAATTTAAACAAAGCAGTTTCATCCGGTACAGAATTTTTAATCGGACTAAAAGCAACTAAATGGTATCATTTAAACATAAACTATTCCATGTTTTGGTCAGAGATTAAAGACAATACAAGTTTTGACGGTGATGCATTAAAAGATCAAACTGATTGGACTTTTAAATCCATTCACGATTTTAAATTGCCAAAAAATGTAAATCTCCAAATTATTACCAATGTAGTTGGCCCAAAAGAAACAAAACAGGAACAAGAAAAAGCGATTTGGTTTACCGATTTAGGATTAGAAAAACAACTTTTTACAAACGGTTTTTTCAGTTTCAGAGTTTCTGATGTTTTTGATACTTTGAAGAAAGAAAAAACAAAAAACACAATTGTACAGATTGAGAAGAAAACCGAAAACACACCAGGCACCATCATTAGTGCAGGTTTAAGATGGCAATTTTAATTATTAAAATATGAACAAAACTAAAAAAACAAACTGGCGTAAACAATTCTTTAACTGGCACATGTGGTTAGGAATAATTATCACAATTCCAATAATTCTGGTTTCAATTACCGCAATTTTAATTGCGCATGAGAAAGGATTGGGCACAAAAGATATTGCAATTAATGCCGGTTGGCTGCCGGGTTATGGTTCTAATGAAGATATTAAACTTTATTTAAATGATGTTAAGGAGGTGGTTATTGACAGCAACAAAACCTATTATGCATCAAAATTAGGTGTCGTTATTGAAGAGGACAAAAAACTTTCTATTGTTAAAGGAACCGAAGGAATAGAAATTCGGGATCTTCAATTTATTGACAATCAATTATGGATTGCTTCAAAAGACGGGTTGTTTATTTCAGAAAACCGCATCGCCAAACTTCTTAAAAAAGGTGATTTTCATGGCATTAACATTCATAATAAAATAGTGACTGCCTCTGAAGGAAAGCATGGTTTTCATCGAAGTAATGATCTAGGAAAATCATGGGAGTCCAGTAAAATTTCATCAGAAGTAGGTAAAGAAAACTTACTCGCCTTCACTTCTGCTGTTGAAAATGAAAGTTATATTCAAAAACTAACATTGGAAAAACTTGTTTTGGACATTCATACCGGCAAAGCTTTTTTTGGGGAAGGAAGTATGTGGGTTTGGATTGATTTAATTGGAATTTCACTTTTGTTGATAGGCTTCACTGGAATATGGATGTGGTACAAAAGAAAATATGGCAAAAAAAATAAAGTGGTAAAAAATTTAAAATAATATTCAGTTTTATTCATAAAAAAAGCGACAAAATTTTAAAATTTTGTCGCTTTTTTTTTATTTCAATATAGTATTATCCGCATTTGGTATGTCCGCAATTTTTGCATTTCAAACAACCTTCTTCATAAATTAATCCATCAGGATCACCACATTCCGGACATTTTTTATCCACTGCCTGAGTTCCGTCTTCCACAAATTGCTTCAATGCACGTGCAATTCCGTTTTTCCATGTGTTGATATTTTCATCATACATATTTAAATTATTGATTAAATCAACGGCATAAGGAATTGGCATTCCATGACGTAATACACCGGAAATTAATTTGGCATAATTCCAATATTCTTTGTCAAAAGTACGAGACAGCCCTTCAAAAGTCACTTTATACCCTTCTTTATCTAAAAATTGAAAATCATAACGGGATTCCCCATTTTTATCTCTGTTTTTAATGACCCAGCCTTCTTCCAGCCAAGCAGGCAGAAGAAACGCATCTTCAATTTTTCCTGTAAATATTTCATAAGGTCTGTTGTTTATTAAACCAACAACGGCAACCCATTTTTCATAATCATTTTGGAAACGCACAACTTTTGCAGCAATTTTTTTAGGACGCTTTGGAAAAACAGTTTCTGCGTAGCAATCTGGTTTTTTATCTGCCTTTTTGGTATCATTTGCGATTAATATTCCGCTTCTTGAACCATCTCTGTAAACCGTAATTCCTTTTAAACCTTTTCGCCAGGATTCAATATAAATATCGCCAACCAAATCAACCGGAACATCACTGGCCAAATTTATGGTCGAACTGATGGAATGTGTGGTGTATTTTTGAACCAAAGATTGCATTTCAATCCGCTTTTTCCAATCGATTTCAGGAGCTGTTGAACCGCTGTACGGACTTTCATTTATGTCCGTTTTTCCGGTAACATCCATCCATTGTTTTAATTTTGGATGATATACTTCAAATTCCTCAAACGCATCGCCCATATCATCAACATAAGCAACTTTGGCATTTGTATCGTCCTGATTTACCTTTCTTCGTCGTTTGTACGACAATAAATAAACCGGCTCAATGCCCGATGATGTTTGTGCCAGCATGCTTAAACTTCCGGTTGGTGCTACGGTACTGATGGAAATATTTCTTCTTCCGTATTTCATCATTCGAGCATAAACATCGGGAAATTCTTTTTCCATCATTTGCACAAATTCAGAAAAATTTTCTATTTCAGGGTTAAATGCCTCAAATTTGCCACGGGTAATTGCCATATCAATGCTGCTGTCGAACTCACCGCGCAATTTGGTTTTCATAATCTCGTCAACCACCGCAATCGCTTCATCTGTGTCAAATTTTTTGCCCAAAGCCGCCATGGCATCGGCCAAAGCAGTAAATCCTAAACCTGTTCTTCTGCCCTTTTTACCTGTTTTATATAATAATTTCCAAGTATCTATTTCAACCTGTTTTATTTCATCAGGCTCTTTATCGTGCATTATTTTATTGAAAATTTTATTGACGGCATCCAATTCCAAATCCACCAAATCATCCATTAAACGTTGCGATTCATACACCACTTCATAGAATTTCTTAAAATCGAACTTTGCTTTCTCCGTAAATGGATTTTCAACAAAGCTGTATAAATTAATGGCTATTAAACGACAGCTGTCGCCGCCTTGCATGGCAATTTCCGAACAAGGATTTGTGGAACTGTTTTTAAATCCTGGATAAATGGAGGATGTTGAATAGAAATGCTGACGGTCCCAAAATATCAAACCTGGCTCAGCGGTATTATGGGCGCAAGAAATAATGACATCCCAAAGTGATCTTGCTTTAATTACTTTTTTATAGGTTGGCGTTTTGCTGTCAATTGGCCATCTTAAGGTAAAATCATCATCATTAACCACAGCAACCATAAATTCATCGGACAAGCGGATAGAAATATTGGCGCCGGTTACTTTGGTCAAATCTTGTTTGATGGTTACAAAATCTTCAATATCAGGATGCGCAATATCCATCGTAAGCATTAACGCGCCTCTTCTTCCATTTTGGGCAACTTCTCTGGTGGTATTCGAAAAACGGTTCATAAATGAAACCGCTCCGGTTGTGGTTCCCGCAGCATTGGAAACTTGCGCTCCGCCTGGCCTTAAATTAGATAAATCCACTCCAACACCACATCGTCTTTTAAACAATTGCGCCAATTGCTGATCTGTATGAAATATGCCTCCATAAGAATCAAAAACTGGCGGAACAACCACACAATTAGACAATGAGGCAATTACGTTATTATTTCCCAAAGATGACATGACGCTTCCCTGCGGAATCACATATTTGAAATCCTTAAATAAATTAAAAATAGCTTTTTCTGACAAAAATTCTCGATTTTTTCCATATTCCGATAGCCCTTCCCCTTTCTTCTCCCCTTCCTGATATTTCTTTTCGATGCGGCCAAATTCCACAGCCATCCGTTGATGCATATCGTTAGGCGTAGACTCTAAAAACTCACCTGTTTTGGTTTTCATTGCATACTTATTCATCCACGTTGTCGCTGCAAGCTCATCTCCCTTAAAATACGCTAAATTACTCTTTAACAAATCGTTATAAGTAAAGGTTTTTGGGAACACTAATTCTTCTGTCATTTTTAAGTAGGTTTATGGTTGTGTAAAATCGAGCTATAAAATTATTGAATATTTAAACTTAAGTGGTGTTAAATTTTAATTAGTTAATAACATTCCATTGTTGAAAAGTTATAATTTTTAAACAGTTTTTTTTCGTAGTTTTAGCTTTTGCTAAATTTACAGAAAGATTGAATAAAAAAATTCACAACTTATCATTAAGAGGAATCACCGGAATTTTTTTAGGTATATTTTCCTTAATTTTCATTTTTGGAATTAATCTTTTATTGTCGCAATACGCTTCCGGCTCGTCTGGCGTTTCTTTGTTGCCTATTTCTTTTTTTGAAATCCTGATTTTTGGCATTTCTTTTCTCTATATTTTAATTTCCTATTTTACAATCGTACTAATTAATAGGAGAAGAAGAAAAAAAATCTATTTGAGTAAATGGGATTTTAAAGCCAAAAAAATTCGACGCTTTTATTTGGTTCTTTTGCTGATTGGCGGAATTATTTTATATTTTATAATGGCTAAAGGACAAATTAAGCTTGTAATTCCAGTTTCAATGATACTTTATGGAATGGCAGGGATTTTATCAAACAAACAGACTTTTGGCGCTTCTGCCATTTTGGGATTCGTTTTCATAATTCTCGGCATTTTAGCATTCGTATTCCCGAATTTAGCTTTTTATCTGTGGGGATTTGCCTTTGGCGTTTGCCACATTGTTTATGGCCTGATTTATTTTAATTATAAAAGATAAAGGCTTTATTTATTGGTTTTTTTGGTTTCAGGTTTTCTCCTATCCCCAGCCCTTTCCAAAGGAAAGGGAGCTTGTTAAGAAATTATAAAAAAACTTTTAACTTTGAACTTTTAATATCTAATATTTAACTTTCAAACTTTAAGTCTTCTCACCAAATCTTCCAATCCGTTTAACTGAATTTCATAAACCAAGTGCATCATTTCCCCAAGTTTACCCTGCGGAAATCCTTTATTGCGATACCAAACCAAATAAAATTCAGGCAAATCGATTAAATATTTTCCTTTATATTTTCCAAAAGGCATTTTGGTGTTTGCCAGTTGTTCAAGTAAATGTTGTTGATTATTTTCCATCAACAAAATCCTGTAAATAGCCGAATCGTTCCGTAAGCTTTCCATTTTCGGTCATTTTGGCTCTTTGCAGCACGCCATCTTGATCATCATTAAAAAAAGCCGGAATCACATGTTTTGCAAAATTATCGCCAAATCCTTCCGAAGCGTCTTTCGGCAATTCGCAAGGCAAATTATCAACTGCCATCACGGCAATGGCATCTTTATGCATGAAATTTACTTCCAGTCCTGTTTTAGGATCATACCCATAAATTGGATCTTCAATGGTGGAAGAACGAATGGTTGATGCCACTGGCCCGTCTACATCACAACTGATATCGGCCACCACTTTTATCTTAAAATCGGGTGATTTGGCATCTTCTTTTGTAAAGATATAAGGAGCACCAACGCCGTAAAAATGACCTGTTATATACACATCCGCCACTTTGGCAAAACGCATAAAATCACTTTCGTATTCTTGCGAATGCTTAAAAAAATCATTTTCATCTTTTACAATGCCGTCTTTTCTTTTGTTGTAATCCAACACATCAATTTGCACATAAACCGCTTCATCAAAAGTTTTGGTTAAAAATTCATCAACACTTACTTCGTGCATTTTCATGCCATCTAACATTTCTTTCACACCGTTTCCAACCCTTCCTTTTCCAGTTAAAACAACTTTAATGGCAGGCAGCTTCAACTTTTTCAATTCCTCAATCAACATTTTTTGATCGTGCAATTCTTCTCCTTTTGGCAAATTGAATACATTAAATTTCAAACCATAAGTTCTAAAAGCATTGTAAGCACCAACAAAACCGGCATAAATCCCAAAAGCTACCAACCTGATATTGTTTTTGTCAACGATGGTTTCATGGTCATACAAATCAATATTTTTCCCCAAGATTGCCTTCAATAAATTGCGGTTGTATTTTTGTTTTTTTATGGTATGAGAAAAGAAAAAATATTTTTTGTTTGGAATTAAATTGTCAATTGGCACTTCTTTTACGCCCAATAAAACATCACATTCCGTCACCTCTTCAAAAACTCCAATTCCTTCCTTTCTGTAATCTTCATCATTAAAAAAACGAGAATCAGAACTTTCAACTTTGATTTCTAGCTGAGGATACTTTTTTAATAATTCTGCACATTTTTTTGGCGATAAAACGACTCTTCTGTCGGGCGGATTTTTCCGTTCTTTAAGAATTCCTATCTTCATTATGTAATTTGGTATAAGATTTGCTTCAAAGGTATTAGGAATTATAGGATATTACAAACAATAATCTGAATGAATTTTTATACATTTGCATTCTTCTTAGAAGAATTGGTTCTTTGATTTATTGGGGACGACTGGTTTTGACTGCAAGGTCAATTAAGGTATAAGCATGTCGAGTAATGAAATAGCACTCGTAAATCTCAATTTCAAAAATTTAAACGGCGAAGATAACTACGCTTTAGCTGCTTAATCCGAATCACAGTAGGATGAGCCTTGTCACACTAGGTGTGAAAGCTGAATGTCTCTTGAAAGCCTTGGTTAGCGGCGGTCAATAAAGAGGCATCGTAAAAGTTAACATAGATTTGCCATTGTTTCGTTGGCATTTTGAAACTTAAGAAACTAAGCTTAAAGTGGGCTGTTTTCGGTCAGCTCTAAGTCTAAAACCAAACGAAAAATAAGCATGTAGAAAGTATTTTGGTTGCTTGTTTGGACCCGGGTTCGATTCCCGGCGTCTCCACTATTTTTTTCAAATCAAATAATAAAAATTCAAAAATTCTGTTATCTACTTTGTAAGCATTTAGCAGTCAATTTAAAAAGTATAATTTAAACCCTCTTTTTATACTTTTTTGTTCAATGAATTAAATAATTTAAACCCTAAACCCCCCCATGAAAAACAGAATTTTAATTGTGGCTTTTTTAATAATTAGTCAAATTATTTACTCACAGTCCTTAGAAGAAACTTCAAATTGGATAGAAAATAATGCGGGCGCTCCCAATAGCCTGTTCAGCAATACGATTGCTTACAACTCCCAAACCAACAAATTACTGTTGTATAAAAATTATTCCGCTCCTTTTAAATTCAGAAAAGTTACGGAGATTGATCCAAAGGATGTTAGTAGTATCAGCCTATATAAAGCAAATAAAAAAGGTAGCTTAGGAGGTATTATTCTCAATTTTAAAAAAGGAGGTTCCAACACTAAAATTTATTTGGCGAATAATGACACTAAAATTAATAAGGTGAATAAAGTGGAAGAAAAACAAATGTTTGCGTTTCCTATTTTGGCCGAAGGTGGATTGGACCATACAAAAAGAATAAAATGGTACTATATTAATTTATTTCAGAATCTGGGTATTGCGGTTAAAGATGGCGATAGTTTTAACAAATAATAAATACGTTGGGCGCGTTTAATTTTTGACAATAATTTTCATATAGCTCATCTAATTTTAGGTTTTCTATAAACTTATTCAATCACTATTTCAACTGAATCTTTAATTAATCCATTTGTTTTAGCTGTAAGTTTTGTTTTCCCTTTTTTAAAATCTGAGCTCAAAATAATCATTGCTTTTCCGTAAAACAGCTTTACAAAATTGGATTTAAATGCATCAAAAGATTGCGGATTCCCATTGTCGACTCCTGCAATATGGCCTTCTCCATCAAGTAAAATTTCAATATTATTGTTTGCTAACGGACATTCATTTCCTGCTTTATCGAAAGCCTCAACAAGCACATAAGAAAGATCTGTTCCATTGGCTTTCAAAACTTTTTTGTCTGCCGTCAATCTAATTCTATAAGGCTTTCCGGCCGTTTTCAGCACTTTTTCTCCAATAGATTTTCCCTCTTTGTAGGCAACAACTTTTACCTCTCCCGGTTCATAAACTACTTCATTCCACATCAACCTAAAACGTTCTGTTGAAATTTTTGACGAAGGTTTTTTACATTGCATTCCCTGTGATTTTCCATTGATAAAAAGTTCGGCACAATCACCATTTGTGTATACAAAAACGGGAATATTTTCACCTTCTTTTCCTTCCCAATTCCAATGCGGCAACAAATGAATGGTGGTTTCTTCAGGTTTCCAATAACTTTTATACAAATAATAGCGGTCTTTCGGAATGCCAACCAAATCAACAATCCCAAAATAAGAGCTTCTTGAAGCCTCTTTATCTGTCATTCCCATTTTTTTTACCCCTTCATTAAAATATGGCGTTGGTTCACCCAAATAATCAAAACCTGTCCATACAAATTCACCGGCAATATAACTTTCATCTTGTTGCCACATAAAATCGTCATCAACAATTTCCGCCCATTCCGGCGCATTTAAATCGTATGAACTCACTTGCAACGATTTTGTAAATTCATCTTTTACTTTAGGAAGCGGAAATTCGTAAAATCCTCTTGTGCTTACTGTTGATGCTGATTCACTGATAATTACCGATTTATTGGGTTCTAATTGTCGGGCCAAACGGTAGCGTCTTCCATAGTTCCAGCTATGCACGTCGTATAAGTCGAAATGACGAAGATTTGCACTTTCCATATTGTCGTTTACCAGAGTGACTGGGCGTGTTGGATCATATTTGTTCACGTAATTCACCATCGTGTGCAATCTTTTAAATCCGTTATTGATATTGTTTTGAACGTCACCTATTTCATTTCCAACACTCCATAAAAAAACAGATGGATGGTTTCTGTCTCGAACCACAAAATTTCTTATATTTCTATGCGCAAATTCATCAAAATCAGTTTCTTTCGTGATGTTCGCCTTTTCATCGTACTTGTCAAAAGCTTCGTTTAAAACCAATAAACCCATTTTATCACATAATTCCAACAATTCAGGTGCCGCAACATTATGGCTGTTTCTGATAGCATTTACACCCATTGATTTCATAATTTCCAATTGACGTTCCATGGCTCTTTCATTAAAGGCTACACCTAAAGGCCCAAAATCACTGTGCAAATTCACTCCTTTTAATTGAACGCGCTTATCATTTAAATGAAAACCGTCATTAGCTGTAAATTTTATTGTTCGAATTCCAAATGATGTTTCATACGTATCAATTACGTCATCATTTTTAAAAATAGTTGTGACGGCATTGTAAAGCACAGGGCTTTCTATATCCCAACGCTTTGGATTGGCAATTTGTGCCGTAACTTCAAAATCTTTGTTTTTTCCCGGTAAAATACTGCCAAAAATTGATGTTCTTCCAACTTCTTTTCCAAGATGATTTAAGATAACCTGCTCAACTTTTATATTTTCTGCTGATGCTGATTTATTTTGAACTGATGTGCTAATTCTAACATCAGCATAATTCGGTTTTACAATTGGCGTGGTAATATAAGTTCCCCAAACATCCACGTGAATTGGGTTGACTGCCAATAGTTGCACTTTACGATAAATGCCGCCGCCGGGATACCAACGGCTGTCATGTTCTGTGGTATTGGCGTGAACAGCCAAAATATTATCTCCGCCAAAATTTAAATAATCGGTCACATCCAAAGAAAATGAATTGTAGCCATAATCCCATTCCCCAACAAGTTTGCCGTTTACATACACTTTTGGAAAAGCCATAACGCCATCAAAAATGAGGAAAATTCTTTTATTTTGGTAAGCTGAAGGAATTTCTAACTTTTTTCTGTACCAGCCTTCACCTTTCCAAGGAAGTTTTCCGGTATTTCCGTCACCATCAATCATAAATGGTTCCCCAATTGCCCAGTCGTGAGGAATATTTACACTTTGCCAAGAAGTCGCATCAAAATCAGTTCCCGATGCGTTTTCCGGGTTTCCTTTAATGAATTTCCAATCTTTTTGAAGTGTTAAAACTTCTCTTGATTGTGCTTTAATGTCTGAAATTGCAAAAAGCAATATAGAAACTAACAAAATGTTGTTCAATACCAATTTAGGTGATTTCATAGGTCGCTATTTATTTTTTATCGGTGGTAAATAATTTGTATGCTCATTGATGTTTGTTTGCATATTTCCTGTACTAGGCTCATTTCAGATATATAAAAATTAATTGTCAGGCAGGATTGAAAAATTGCAAACCAAATTTACTTTTTTATAATTTAAAACATGGCTAAAATACATTTCTTTTTAATTAAAAACAAACCAGTACATACCAGTTTGTTTTTGAAAATTTATTTTATATTTGCGTCATGGGTTTAATATCAGTAAAAGAAAATTTAGGCATTCCTAAATACCGCCAAATTGTTGCCTCAATTGAAAAAGCACTTGTTGACGGAACTTTAAAAAAAGGAGACCAACTTCCTTCAATCAATGGTATTCGAAATAAATTTTCGCTTTCAAGAGACACTGTTTTAAAGGCTTTCAATGAGTTAAAAGTGAGAGGCATTATTCAATCTATCGCAGGAAAAGGCTATTATATCAAAAGTGAAAATATAGCGGTTGCACAAAAAATATTTTTGCTGTTTGATGAATTAAATTCTTTTAAAGAAGATTTATACAACTCGTTTTTGAATAGTCTCGACAGCAATATACAAGTTGACATTTTCTTTCATCATTTTAATTTTGAGGTGTTTAGCAAATTAATTTATGACAATATAGGCAACTACAACAATTACATTATTATGCCCGCCAATTTAAAGAACACCAACAAAGTTATTGAAAAATTACCCAAAGACAGTGTTTATATTTTAGACCAAACACATCCTGACTTATCCAAATACGCTGCAATTTATCAGAATTTCGAAAAAGATATGATTGCCGGACTTACCAATGGCATCAATCAAATTAGAAAATATAATAATCTAATTTTACTTTTTCAGGAGGAAAAACAGCCCCAAAAAATGCTTAAAGGGTTTAAGGAATTTTGCAAATCAACTCAATTTAAGAACGAAATTATAAGCTCTTTAGAAAACAGAATTCCAAAAAATGGCGAAGTTTACTTAATTCCAGATGACCGAAATTTAATTTTAATCATCAAAAAAATAAAAGAGGAAAAACTGAAACTTGGCAGTGACATTGGCATTATTTCTTATAACGACACTTTATTGAAAGAAATTGTTGAAGGAGGAATTACAACCATTTCAACAGATTTTAATAAAATGGGAGAACGATTGGCACAAATGGTAATCAATAAAGAACAATTAAATATAGAAAATTCCAGTGTTTTAATATTGAGAAATTCCTTGTAATAAAATTATTTTAAGATGAACACAACCTTAATTAATAATATAAAATTGCGCTTTTTGGCGGTTTTTAACATAGAGCCGATATTGGTTTTTTCCCCGGGAAGAATCAATATTATAGGAGAACATACCGATTATAATGATGGTTTTGTTTTTCCTGCAGCCATAAATAAAGGCATTGTTGCAGCCATTCAAAAAAGCAATTCTGAATTTTGCGTTGCCATTGCGGCCGATTTAAATGAAACTTTTGAATTTTCGTTGAAAAATATTAAACCATTACCAAATGGAGGGTGGAAAAATTACGTGTTAGGCGTAACTTCTGAAATTCAAAAAAAAGGAATTAATCTTAAGCCTTTTAACATTGTTTTTGGTGGAGATATTCCTGTTGGATCCGGATTGTCTTCTTCAGCAGCTTTGGAGAATAGCATTGTTTTTGGGCTAAATGAAGTTTTTAGCTTGGGATTAACAAAGAAGGAAATGATTCTGATATCTCAAAAAGCTGAGCATAATTATGCAGGTGTTTACTGCGGAATTATGGACCAGTATGCGAGCATGTTAGGCCAAAAGGATAAAGCGCTGCTTTTAGATTGCAGAACAATAGAAGCCACCCCTTTTCATATTGATTTTAAAGAATTCGAATTGCTGTTAATTAACACGAACGTAAAACATAGTTTATCAGAAAGCGCTTATAACAATCGTCGTTCTGTTTGTGAAAATGTAGCATTATTGCTGAATGTTACTAAACTGAGAGATGCGACCGAAGAAAAATTATTACAATTAAAAGGTGAAATTTTAGAGGAAGATTATCAAAAAGCTTTATACGTTATTCAGGAAAACCTAAGAGTAGAAGAAGCTTCGAAAGCCATGTTAAATGATGATATTTTAGCCTTGGGAAATTTGCTTTATAAATCCCACGACGGACTCCAAAATCAATTTAAAGTAAGTTGTGACGAACTGGACTTTTTAGTTGACAATGCAAAAGAAAACCCAAATATTATTGGCGCTAGAATGATGGGTGGCGGTTTTGGCGGTTGCACCATCAACCTAATTAAAAAAAACGCCATAGAATCATTTTCACAGGATATTACTAAAATGTATAAAGAAAAATTTAATAGGGATTGTTCTGTTTACAATATAGAACTTTCTGATGGCACCCATTTAATTGGGTAACCAAATACAACTTTAAAAAATCAAAAATGAACTTAGTCTTACAAGATTACTCTCATAAACATTATAACATTCTTACGGATGAATGGGGTTTTTATTTATATAAAAAAATAACAAGACTATTTAAGAAGATTGCGCAAAGCAGGAACTTGAAGAAAAAGAGCGAAAAACAACAGCAAAAATATTAAGGCCCATTTTGAAAAATATTATAATCGTAAACATCCTACAAATTATGAAAAATTCAGTTTCCATATCTCAGAAAAAAAATTCACAAAAATTAAGCATTTATTCATTCATTATATTGGGTGCTTTTCTTATGAGCTTTGTAAATTCAAGTGCCCAAAATGAATCGTCTAAAGGTGATGTTTATGTAGATGATCACGGAATGATGAGATGGGGTGCAACAAAAGAAGAAGTCTATGGTTTTGGGGTAAATTACACGGTGCCATTTGCCCATGCATATCGTTTTGCAAAGCGTTTGGGTATTGACCCTAAAAAAGCGATTGATAATGACATATACCATTTTTCCAGACTTGGTTTTGATTTGTATCGTATCCACGTTTGGGATACAGAAATTAGTGACACACTTGGAAATCTTTTAGAAAACGAACATCTGGACACGTTTGATTATTTATTGAAAAAATTAAAGGACCAACATATTAATTTCGTTATTACACCTATCGCTTTTTGGGGTAATGGCTGGCCTGAACCTGATGAAGATTCTCCCGGTTTTTCCCATAAATACGGTAAAAATGATTGCCTTACAAATCCGGATGCCATTAAAGCACAACAAAATTATTTATATCAATTTTTAAATCACGTAAACCCGTATACAGGCATTGCCTACAAAGATGAACCCAATATTATTGCTTTTGAAGTTAGCAATGAACCGCATCATCGGGGTAAAGCAGAGGCTGTAACTAAATTTGTGCAAGGAATGACCGACTCCATGCGGAAAACCGGAACCAAGAAACCTATTTTTTACAACATTAGCCATGCGGTACATTTCACAGATGCTTATTTTAAAGGTGGCATTCAAGGAGGAACATTTCAATGGTATCCAACGGGTTTAGGATATCAGCGTGAAATTCCAGGAAATCTATTGCCGAATGCGGACAAATACAATATTCCTTTTGATGAGACTGTTAAAAAATATAAAGGAGCAAAATTGGTGTATGAATTTGATGCCGCTGATGTGGGAAAATCCTATATTTATCCTGCCATGGCAAGAAGTTTTAGAGAAGCGGGCATTCAAATTGCAACGCACTTTGCCTACGAACCTACTTATTCAGCCTACGCCAATACCGAATACAACACACATTATATGAATTTGGTTTACACCCCTCAAAAGGCATTAAGTTTAATGATTTCTTCGGAAGTTTTTCACCAAATTCCAATGTATAAAAATTACGGAACCTATCCTCAAAATACCTCTTTCAATAATTTCAAAGTAGATTATCAAAATGATCTTGCCGAGTACAATACGGAACTTAAATTTATTTACACAAATAGCACATTCTCAAAACCTGTTAATGAAAACAAACTGAATCTAATAGCTGGATTTGGAAATTCTGAAGTGGTTAAATATGAAGGAAAGGGTGCTTATTTTTTAGATAATATAAGCAAAGGTGTTTGGCGATTAGAAGTAATGCCCGATGCTATTTGGGTTGATAATCCGTTTGGCCATAACAGCCCTAAAAAAACTGTTGGCGTGATCAATTGGGAAGCATGGAAAATGACTGTCAGCCTTAAAGATTTAGGCACAAATTTTAATATTGAAGCGATAAACAACAGCAATGATTTTTTACCTAAAGTAAATGAAACCTCATTTTCCATTATGCCCGGCACCTATATTTTAAGCAAAAAAGGAATTTCTAAAAAATGGTCAGCTAACGATCAATGGAAAAACAACAAATTAAATGATTTTTATGCCCCCGAAAGCACCGTAACCAAAACTTATTTAAAACACAGCCCTGTTAAAGAAATCACGGAGGCAACTGCCATAGAAATTACAGCCCAAATAGTGGCTCCGCAAGCACCCAAAGAAGTTGAATTGTGGTTTTATAACGGTTTCAATAGAGAAATTCTTAAAATGACTAGGAATAATGGTTACAATTACACCGCTACAGTTCCGGCTAACTTGGTAACAAAAGGATTTTTGAAATATCATATTATTATTAAAAATAAAGATATGTCGCTTACTTTTCCTGCAAATATAGAGGGCGAACCTAATGAGTGGGATTTTTATGACAAAAGCTCTTATGAAGTTAAAGTGGTTTCTGCATCAAATCCAATATATCTTTTCAATGCCAAAAAAGATGCTGATTTATTAGTTAAGGAATGGCGAGACACCTTCAAGCTTTTACCTACAGAAAATGAAGATGAGGCAATATACCTGATGAATATTGAAAAACTTTTTGTGCCCGACAATGAAAACCTAAACGGAAAACCTATTTTTGATTATAGTTTTAAACATTTTATTCTCAATAAAATTGAAGGCAGGAAAGCAGACTTACCTTCAAAAGAAAACATTATTTTTTATGGCAGTGCTCTAAATGACAAGCCTTGTAAACTTCAAATGGCCTTTGTAATGAATGACGGATCTTCCTTTGGAGGAATTATAGAAATCGGCACAGAAATAAAAGCGTATAAACTTTCTCTAAAAGATTTAAAGTCCGTAAAAACCGTAACGCTTCCAAGACCATATCCTAGCTTTTTGCCCTATTATTTGGAACATGCCATTGATTCAAATTTTGATATCAAAAAAATTGAAAGTATCCAATTTTCAATTGGTCCAGGTATTGCAGCAAATGAGTCGGAAGAAAATCACGGAATAGGAATAATAAGTGTTAAGCTGGAATAATATAGGTAATAATTGTTTATTTTAAACTTATTATTTCTTTTGAATTGCCTTATTAGGATAGGATTTTAATGTAAACCATTTTCTCTAAAAATAAAGAATAATAATAGCTAAAAACAGGTAATTAAAAATTTTTTGTTTATTGGAATTTTGCCTGCTGAAAATTATTTGACACGCACTTTTATAGAAATACCCAAAAGAGTGAAAAAAGTTTTAGACCTTTATCAAAATAAATTCATATAACATGAGTCCTACAACCAAATATATTATTGGTGTAATGAGCGGAACTTCCTTGGACGGCATTGATTTAGTTTACGTGAAAATAAATGCTGCAGAAAAATACAGCTTCGAAATATTAAAGGCCAAAACAATTTCATATAGCCACGAATGGAAATCGGCATTAAAAGAAGGTTTTCATTTATCGGGCGAAAAATTGGTGAAACTAGATGCCGATTATGGCATCCATTTAGGAAATATAATTTCAAAATTCATTTCAGAAAATAATATCAAAGTAATTGATTTTATTGCTTCTCACGGACATACCATTTTCCACAACCCTGCTGAAAAATATACTTTTCAAATTGGAAACGGACCTCAAATAACCGCAATTACCGGTATAAAAACCATTTGCGATTTTAGGGTTCAGGACGTTGCTTTGGGCGGACAAGGAGCGCCGTTGGTGCCAATTGGCGATGAATTGTTGTTTTCTGAATACGATTATTGTTTAAATCTTGGTGGTTTTTCAAATATTTCATTCCGTAAAAACCAACAGCGAATCGCTTTTGATGTTTGTCCTGTAAATATTGTTTTGAATCATTATGTCGCTGCCATAAATTTGGAATATGACGACAAAGGCAAAATCGCTTCCACAGGAAAAATCGAAAATGATTTATTGTCAGCACTAAATTCTTTGCCATTTTATGCCGATTCAAAACCAAAATCTTTAGGATACGAATATGTGGCGGAAACCATTTTTCCCATAATTGAAAAATTTAACCTTGACATTAAAGATATTTTACGAACATTTGTGGAACACGTTGCCAATCAAATTTCAAAAAAAGTAGATTCAAATCCGAAAAAAACTGTTTTAGTTACCGGCGGTGGCGCTTTCAATACTTTTTTGATCGAAAAATTGCAAACGCACACAAAAACACAATTGATCATTCCTGAAGAAGCAATCATCAATTATAAGGAAGCTTTGGTTTTTGCGCTGCTCGGCTTTTTAAAAGACGAAGGCAAAAACAATTGTTTAAAAAGTGTCACAGGCTCAAGTAAAGACCACAGCAGCGGCGTTGTTTTTGAAATATAAGTTGAAGGAAAAATATTAGATATTAAATATTAGATATTAAATATTAGATATTAAATATTAGATATTAAATATTAGATATTAAATATTAGATATTAAATATTAGAAGTTAAATATTAGAAGTTAAAATTATGAAAGTGTAGAGTGCAAATTAGCTCATTAAAAATTATCGTAAATCTATCAACCCTGAGCGCAGTCGAAGGGCGTAAATCATAAATCAAAATAATGTTTTTAACCAATATAAATCTGGAAGAGCTGTCAAATATCCTTGATGGCGAGTTGTATTTTGACAATTTGCATAAAAGCATTTACGCCACCGATGCTTCTGTTTATCGGAAAATTCCTTTGGGTGTTGTATATCCAAAAAACAATGAAGACCTAAAAAAAATCATTCATTTTGCCACAAAAAACAAGATCACGCTTATTCCAAGAACTGCCGGAACTTCATTGGCCGGACAATGTGTTGGAGATGGTTTAATTGTGGATGTTTCCAAACATTTCACAAATATTCTGGCATTTGACGAGCATCATAAAACAGTGACGGTACAACCCGGAATCATAAGAGATGAACTCAATATTTTCTTAAAACCTTACGGATTATTTTTCGGACCAAATACTTCAACAAGCAACAGATGTATGATTGGCGGTATGGTTGGTAACAATTCATCGGGCACCACTTCTATCAAATATGGCGTTACCCGCGACAAAGTTCTTGAACTGAAAACCATTTTAAGCGATGGTTCCGAAGTCGTTTTTAATGAAGTAAATACCGCCGAATTCAATCAAAAAAGAAATGGAAGTGCTTTGGAAAACAAGATTTATCAAGCTGTTTTCAATGAACTTTCCAACGAAGAAAATCAACAAGAAATTTTAAAGGAATTTCCAAAAAAAGAAATCCACCGCAGAAATAATGGCTACGCCGTTGACGCATTGCTGAATTTCGAACTTTTTGGCGGCACAAATAACTTTGTAAACCTCGCTAAATTACTTACGGGAAGCGAAGGCACCTTGGCTTTCACCACTGAAATTACGATTCAGCTAAACGATTTACCACCTGCGAAAAACATGATGGTTGTCGCGCATTTTAACAGCATTCAGGAGAGCCTGGAAGCGGTGGTTATTGCCATGAAACACAATTTGTATACCTGTGAATTGATGGATAAAACCGTTTTGGATTGCACCAAAAACAATCGGGAGCAACTCAAAAACAGGTTTTTTGTGGAAGGTGATCCAAAAGCGCTATTGATGCTGGAAATCTGCACCGATTCTGATGCCGCATCCAATAAACTGGCAGATATACTAATCGCCGATTTAAAGGAAAATAATATGGGATATTCCTTTCCTAAATTAATTGGAAGCGACATCAATAAAGCCATTGAACTTCGTAAAGCGGGATTGGGATTGCTGGGCAGTATTGTGGGCGACGATAAAGCAGTTGCCTGCATTGAAGACACTGCGGTTGATGTAAACGATTTACCAAATTACATTGCTGAATTTACGGAAATGATGGCTCAATACGGACAAGAAACCGTTTATCACGCACACGCCGGAGCCGGTGAATTGCATTTGCGTCCGATGTTGAATTTAAAGAAAAAAGCAGATGTTGTTTTATTTAGGGAAATAACCACAAAAACAGCACAACTCGTCAAAAAATACGGCGGTTCTTTTAGCGGTGAACACGGCGATGGCATTGTTCGCGCTGAGTTTATTCCGATGATGATCGGAGAAAAAAATTATGAACTCCTAAAACGAATCAAACATACTTTCGACCCCAACAATGTTTTTAACAAGGGAAAAATTACTAATCCTTTCCCGATGGACGAAAGTTTGCGTTACGAAATTGACCGTTCAGCACCAGAAATTGAAACCATGTTGGATTTTTCGGACAGTTTAGGGATTTTACGGGCAACGGAAAAATGCAATGGGTCGGGAGACTGCAGAAAACTGCCTTCGGCCGGCGGAACAATGTGTCCGAGTTACCGAGCAACCAGAAACGAAAAAGATACCACGCGAGCTCGCGCCAATGCTTTGCGCGAATTTCTAACCAATTCTGAAGAAGAAAATAAATTTAACCACAAAGAATTATACGATGTTTTCGATTTGTGTTTAAGTTGCAAAGCATGTGCCAGCGAATGTCCAAGCAATGTGGATGTTGCTGCCTTAAAAGCAGAGTTTTTATACCAGTATTACAAAGAAAATAAAGTTCCTTTCAGAACCAAATTATTTGCCAATAACGTAAAATACAACAAACTGGGCAGCCTCGCTCCCACTTTAACAAACTTGGTTTTAAATACCAAACTCACCAAAAAAATATTGGGAATTGCCACAGAGAGAAGCATTCCAAAATTGGCAAGAACGACCGTTTTTAAATGGCATCAGAAAAATAAAAACAGATTGTTAAATCAACCCAATAAATTTGGAGAAATCTATCTTTTTGTGGATGAATTCACCAATTATTACGATGCCAATATTGGAATTGACACCATTGAATTGCTCACAAAACTGGGTTATAAAGTTAACATCACCCAACACGAAGAAAGCGGGCGCGGCTTTATTTCAAAAGGTTTTTTGGATGAGGCAAAAGTAAAAGCGAATTTTAACGTAAACTTTTTTAAAGAATTAATTACAAAAGAAACGCCGTTGGTAGGCATTGAGCCTTCTGCAATACTGACTTTTAGAGATGAATATTTAAGATTGGCCGATGAAAAAACGGCTGCAAAAAACATTTCAGATAACACCTTTACCATTGAGGAATTCATCAAACAAGAATTTGAAAAAAATAAGATTACTTCCCAAAGTTTTACCGTAAAAAATAAAACATTGAAAATCCATGGCCACTGTCAGCAAAAATCGTTGAGCAGCACAGAACCAACTTTTAAAATGCTTTCTATTCCAAAAAATTATTCCGTCACCATCATAAATTCCGGTTGTTGTGGTATGGCAGGTTCTTTTGGGTATGAAAAAGAACATTACAACATAAGCATGCAAGTTGGAGAAGACACCTTGTTTCCAAAAATCAGAAATACCGAAAACACCACCGTAATTGCTGCCGCGGGGACAAGTTGCAGACATCAAATAAAGGACGGAACCAATAGAAATTCCAAACATCCCATCACTATTTTAAGAGAAGCACTTTTATAAAAATGAATTTAATCATAAGAACCTTTAAATTACAATTAAAACATCCTTTTACCATTTCAAGAGGTACCAGAACTGAAATTCCTTCACTCATTGTTGAACTTCAGGAAAATGATTTTTCAGGTTTCGGGGAAGCGACTGAAAATCCTTTTTACAAAGCATCAGTAGAAGCATTTGAAAATGAATTGTTTCAAAAAAGGATGATTATCGAAGTGGATTCAACCAAAACCCCAGAAGAATATTGGGATTATTTATATCCGCATTTCAAAGACAATATGTTTTTATTGTGCGCATTGGATGAGGCTTATACGGATTTATACACGCGAAAAAAAGGCCTTAAATTATATGAATATTGGAATCTGAAACCAAAAAATCTCCCGCAATCAAATTATACCATAGGCATTGATTCCATTGAAAATATGGTGGCGAAAATGAAAGAAATGCCTTGGCCGATTTACAAAATCAAATTGGGCACAAAAAACGATCTGGAAATAGTGACCGAATTAAGAAAACATACCGATGCCGTTTTTAGAATCGACGCAAATTGCGGGTGGAACGTAAACGAAACCATCAAAAACTCTATTGAATTTCAAAAACTAGGCGTTGAATTTATAGAACAACCGCTTGCGCCCAACAACTGGAAAGGCGCTAAAATAGTTTTCGACAATTCCTATTTGCCCATAATTGCCGACGAAAGTTGTTTGACGGAAAGCGATGTTGAAAAATGTCACAATCATTTTCACGGCATCAATATAAAATTAATGAAGTGCGGCGGATTGACGCCCGCCAAAAGAATGATTTCTAAAGCCAAATCGTTGGGCTTAAAAACCATGGTTGGTTGCATGACTGAATCAACTGTAGGAATTTCAGCCGTTGCGCATTTAACGCCAATGCTTGATTTTGTTGATATGGATGGTGCTTTGTTATTGAAAAATGATGTTGCCTCAGGCGTAATAATAGAAAACGGAAATATTATTTTCTCAAATTTAAACGGGATGGGCGTTGAATTGCTTCAAAAGAAATAATTTTCAAATTTTTACAAAATTTTAACATATTTATTTTTGGTAATTAGATTTGTTTCGTATCTTTGCCTCGGTAAGTTTCATAGCTTACCATCTTTTTCATAGCAATTTTCCTCACTCTCCTTGAGTGAGGTTTCTTTTTTTAGAGGCTTTTCCATTTAAATTTTATAAGTATCTTTGCCCGCTCAAACACAAATATAAACTATGCTTTTAGGAATTACAATTACGGAATGGGTTGGGTACGCGGCCTCTTTAGCGCTGATTATTTCATTTATGATGAAAAATATAAATACCCTCAGAATTATAAATTCTTTAGGCGCAGTACTATTTGTGGTTTACGGAATAATGTTGCAGACTTCTTATCCTATAATCATTACTAACGCATTTATTTTGATGGTTAATATTTATTATTTGACCTACAAAAGAAAAGTGGCTTTCGCAAAAGCATAAAGAAAAAAATTGAAATTATTTTAATGGGCACTTTTGTGCTGAACCACTTCAAACAATTCTCCGCCTTCACATTTGATGGTTTTGTAAGGGAATTTTAAAATAAGTGCATAATCGTGTGTTCCCATCAATATGGTTTTTCCGCTGTCGTGAATGTCTTTCAGCACATTTAAAACGTCTACCGAAGTTGCTGGATCTAAATTCCCTGTTGGTTCATCGGCTAATATAAGATCCGGATCATTTAACAAAGCTCTAGCGATGGCAACTCTTTGCTGCTCGCCGCCTGATAGTAAATAAGGCATTTTAAAACCTTTTGTTTCCATACCAACTTTTAACAAAACTTCATTGATTTTCTCTTTCATTTTCACCTCATCTTTCCATCCGGTTGCTTTCAGCACAAACAACAAATTGTCTTGGACACTTCTGTCATTCAACAGCTTAAAATCCTGAAATACAATGCCAAGCTTGCGGCGCAGAAAAGGAATTTCATCTTCTTTTAAGGTTTTTAAATTAAACCCCACAATGCTTCCTTCACCTTCTTCCAAAGGCAAATCGCCATACAAAGTTTTCATCAAACTGCTTTTTCCGCTTCCGGTTTTTCCAATTAAATAAACAAATTCACCCATGTTAATTTGCAAATTAACATCGGCCAAAACCAAGTTTTCTCTTTGATATATTTGTGCATTTTGCAAGGAAAGAATCACTTCAGACATAGTAGGCGCTGTTTTTGACAAAACTAAATATTTTAAAATAAAATACCATCATTTATTGAATTAATAATACAGCCATTTTTAGAATATTAACCTGCGATCTGTCAAAACGCAAAACAAGGAATGCTTATTGATGATAATTTGTTTAAAAAAATAATTTTAGGGTAAGGCAATTTCAAAAAAAATTTGCGTTATTACATAATAGTTAAAACTTTCAACTTTTATTAATATGATTTATAAAAAGATAGTCCTTCCGTTCGTTGTGTTTCTTGCAACACTCACAATTTCAGCGCAACAAACGACCATATACACAAATTCACTCACCGCTTATAACCACGCCGTTGAACTATATCAAAACAAAGCTTACTTAGCCGCTCAGGAAAAATTCATCGATATTAGATCGAAATTTGACAATGCCGATGAAATGAAAGCCAATTGCGATTATTATATTGCGAACAGCGCCATAAGGTTAGAACAGTCAAATGCGGATGAGCTGATGCAGGAATTTGTTGATAAATATCCAACCAGCACTAAAAACAACAGGGCTTCCATTGATGTGGCCGATTATTATTTTAATGTCGGTAAGTATGGCTATGCCGCAAAATGGTATGCAAAAGTGAATCCAATCAGTTTAACTTCAAGGGAAGAAGAAAGGTATAATTTTAATTATGCCTATTCATTATTTACCGCTAAAAATTATACAAAAGCAAAGCCCTATTTTTTAAATTTGTTAAATTCCCAAGAATACGGTGCACGTGCAAAATATTATTATGGTTATATCGCTTACAATCAGGATGATTATGAAACTGCAAATACCTATTTAGGTGAAGTGGTTGAAGATACCGCTTTTAAAACTGATGTTTCCTATTATTTGGCCGACATGAATTTTAAATTGGGGAATTTCGACAAAGCCATTGAAAACGGTTTGCCTTTGCTGCCAAAATCAAAAGGAATTGAACATTCGGAAATTTCAAAAATTGTGGGCGAAAGTTATTTCAATCTTCAAAAGTTTGATGAAGCAATCCCTCATTTAAACAATTATAAAGGACAAAAAGGCAAATGGAACAATACCGATTATTATTTATTGGGATATGCCTATTTCAAACAAAAGGACTATGAAAATGCCGTTAGCAATTTCAATAAAATAATTGGAGGAAACAACGCCGTTGCGCAAAATGCCTACTATCATTTGGCGGAATGTTACCTAAAACAAGATAAAAAACAAGAAACTTTAAATGCTTTCAGAAATGCTTCCCAAATGCAATTTGATCCGGAAATTCAAAAAGATGCCTGGTTAAATTATGCCAAAATAAGTTACGAAATTGGAAATCCATATAAAAGTGTTCCTGATGTTTTAAAGGAATATGTTGAGTTGTATCCAAATTCAACATCAAGAAATGAAATCAACGAATTAATTATCAGCGCTTACATTACGTCAAAAGATTATAAAGGTGCTTTAGAGTATTTAAAAGATAAAAAAAGCGCCAAAGAACGTGCACTTTTTCAAAAAGTGGCGTTTTATAGAGGTACCGAACTTTTTGCCGAAGGAAATTACGATTTGGCAAAAGAAAGTTTTGAAAATTCACTTTCCGCACCGTTAGATGCCAATGTTACCGCACGTGCAACATATTGGAAAGGGGAATCAAATTATCTGTTGAACAATTTTAGAGAAGCTGCAACAGATTTTCAAAAATTCGCTTCAAGTTCAGAAGCTTCAAAAACGCAAGAATTTAATGAACTATATTACAACTTAGGCTATGCCTATTTTAAACAAAAAGACTATGGCAATGCCATTGAAGCCTTCAAAAAATACAGCGCAAAAAATGTGGATGATGCCGTTAGAAAAAACGACACGTATTTAAGAATTGGCGATAGCTATTTTGTGACCAGCAGCTATAAAAACGCCATTGAATTTTATAGCAAAGCCATTGAAATGAAAGGAATTGATGCTGATTATGCGCAGTTTCAAAAAGCAATAAGCTACGGACTTACAGGCAACGAGAATGCCAAAATAACAGCATTGAATGCCTTTTTAAATTCATCGACAAAATCTGGCTATAAAGACGATGCTTATTATGTTTTGGGAAATTCATACCTCGAAAAAAATCAAAATGATTTGGCCATCGAAAATTACGATAAGCTGATTTCTAACTATAAAAAAAGTCCGCTAGTTTCAAAAGCAATGCTTAAAAAAGGACTCATTTATTACAACAGCAACAAAAATGACCAAGCTTTAACTACCTATAAAGCGGTAGTACAACAGTTTCCAAATTCGGCCGACGCAAAACAAGCGGTTAAAAATGCACGACAAATTTATGTTGATTTAGGCCGCGTGGATGAATATGCCTCTTGGGTAAAAACAGTGGGTTTTGTTAATGTAACCAATGCCGAATTGGACAATGACACCTATGAATCGGCCGAAAAACAATACCTGCAAAACAACCATAAAAAAGCGATTGAAAGCTTTAAAAAATACCTGGTAAGTTTTCCTAACGGTTTGCACGCCTTAAATGCCAATTTCTATTTGGCGCAATCTTTATTTTCTGACAACAAACATTCCGACGCAATTTCGAATTATAATTATGTTGTAAATCAGCCTAACAACGAGTTTACAGAAGACGCGATTTCCCGTTTGTCTTTAATTTATTTGCAAAACAACAATTGGGAAAAAGCAATTCCGTTATTGGAACGATTGGAAAGTGAAGCGAACTTGCCGCAGAATACCATTTTTGCGCAATCGAACTTGATGAAAGGCTATTACGCAGCCAAAAATTACAGCAAGGCTGTGGATTATGCCGAATTGGTTTTGCGTAATAATAAATTGGAAGACCGCATAAAATCGGATGCACATATCATTATTGCCCGCTCTGCGATTAAAACAAACAACGAATCCAAAGCCAGAAATGCTTATGCAACTGTTGAAAAAATTGCTTCAGGCGAGTTAAAAGCAGAAGCTTTGTATTACAGTGCCTACTTTGAAAACAAAGATGGAAACTATAAGGTTTCAAGCGAAATTGTCCAAAAAATTGCTGCGGAATATTCCGCTTTCAAATATTGGGGCGCAAAAGGATTGGTGCTGATGGCCGATAACAATTACAAATTAAAAGATGCCTACCAAGCCACTTATATTTTGGAAAGCGTTATTAAAAACTTTGCCCAGTTTAGCGATGTGGTTGAAGAAGCCACCGCAGCGCTTACCAAAATTAAAATGGAACAGGCCAAAACCAATGAGTCAATTCAAAATTAAAAATAAATAATTAGCAGTTGAAAAGCTCGAGTAAACAAATAAACCGTTAAACGATTAAACAACATAAAAACGATGCATCATAAACTCCTTATAACTTCATTTTTCATTTTAGTGACTAGCGTATCCTTTTCTCAGATAACAAAGAAAAAGGACACCTTAAAAACTGAGGAAATCACCGTTGAAAAGCCTTATGCGCCAACTATTTCAGATGCGTTTAAGGTTAGGTCGAATCCCAATATTGATAATGAAACGAAAAACCTTGCAAAAGAAAAGGTGAGCTACAGCATTTTTTCTGTTCCGGTGGCTTCCACTTTTACACCTTCAAAAGGAAAGGCGCAAAGTATTGCTAGGGGTCCAAAAGAACGTTTTTATGAAAATTATCTCTCCGCAGGATATGGAAATTTCAACACTCCGTATCTTGATGCTTTTATGCACTTTGGAGATAAAAAGAACAATGACTTCGGAATATTTTTAAACCACCTTTCATCAGAAGGCGGCATTAAAGATTTACTGCTGAACGATAATTTTTCCGACTCAAAAATTGATGTTTATTACAAACAATTTGACCGCGATTACAACTTTCAAATTAATGCAGGTTCACAGTTAAAAAAGCAAAATTATTACGGTTTGTCGGATGAGATCACTTATGGCGATGCTTTTATTGCCGCTATGGATGAAGAACAAATCTACAAAACTGTTTACGGAGGCGGAAAAGTGAACTTTGAAGATTCCTTTTTTCGAGGTGCTTCTGCTGAAATCGTGAATTTTTCAGATGATTATAACAGCAATGAAATACGCTTGCTGGTAAAACCAACATTGGAATTTCCTATTTCGAAGGAAAAGATCAATGGAGAATTTTTAGTCGATCTTATTTCCGGCCGATTTAAACAAAGTTATACCGACGGAAACGATGTGAATTACAGTTTTTTAAATCTGGGTTTCAGTCCGAATTTAGAAATTGTCAGAGAAAGTTTTACGCTTAATTTAGGTGCAAAATTGTATTATGTGAACGATTTGGAACATAAAAGTAACGATTATTTTGCCTATCCAAACGTGACAACCTCCTTTAAAATGATTGATGAAGTGTTGACCGTTTTTGCTGGCGTAACTGGTGATTTGGTGCAAAATAATTATAAAGATTTTGCCAACGAAAATCCGTTTGTTTCTCCAACATTAGATATTCAGCAAACTGACAAACAATACAAGGCTTATGTTGGCACAAAAGGAAAATTGGCGTCAAATATTGGCTATAATTTTAATGTAAGCCATACTTCTGAAAAAAATAAACCGTTTTTTATCCAAAATCAGACAAAAACCGACGGAACCTTACCTGTTGAAAAAGCTTATGAAGCAGGAAATTCATTTGGCGTGGTTTACGACAACGTTAAAACTTTAGGGGTTTTTGGAGAAATAACCATTGACGCTTCCAAAGAATTTAATTTTACCGGAACGCTAAACTATTCGCACCATACCGTTGAAACGCTGCTAGAAGCCTGGAATACGCCAAAAATGACGGGTACTATTTCGGCCGACTATCAAAACAAAGATTGGTTTGCGGGCGCAAAATTATTTTACAACGGCGAAACCGAAGATTTTGTGATTCCTTATGGTTTTTCAGCCCAAAATGGTGTTATAGTAACAAACGAATCGTATATGGATTTAAACCTGAATGGCGGTTATAACTTTTCAGACAGGCTTACCGTATTTGCAAAAATCAACAATGCCTTAGGCGAAAAATACCACCGATTTTTAAATTATCAGGTGCAAACCTTACAAATTTTGGGCGGTTTAACCTATAAATTTGATTTGTAGCAAAATCCTAAAAAAATTAAACTTTTTTATGTAGTTTAGGCACTTTAAAAAACTACATCGAATGAAACATTTTTTTATTGCAGTAATCCTACTTATTGCATTTTCCTCTTTTGACAGTCTTAAATCTGTAAAAAATAGTGAACCAACTGTAAACAAAGCCGATTCAATTGTTGTTAGACAACTGTTTAATTCGGCTTTAAGCAATGGAAAATCTTACCAATGGCTTGATCATTTATCCAACAATATTGGCGGACGATTGTCGGGTTCTCCTCAAGCCCAACAAGCGGTTGAATGGGGCGAAAAACTAATGAAAGACTTAGGTTTCGACAAGGTTTGGCTGCAGCCCGTAATGGTTCCGCATTGGGTGAGAGGCGAAAAGGAAGTTGCCTATTTTACCATTGGTAAAATTAAATATGATGTGGCAATTTGCGCTTTGGGCGGTTCTGTTCCAACTCCTAAAAAAGGCGTTTCGGGTGAAGTTGTAGAAGTGAATAGTTTGGCCGAAGCCGAAGCTTTAGGCGAAAAATTGAGAGGAAAAATCGTATTTTTTAACCGTCCGTTTGAAGATACCCATATTGAAACTTTTAAGTCGTACGGCGGTTGCGTTGACCAGCGTGGCGGCGGCGCAAAAGTAACCGGTAAATTTGGTGTATTAGGCGTTATTGTTCGCTCTATGACACACAGTATTGACAATTTTCCGCATACTGGCGCTATGGGATACGGCGATATTCCGGATAACGAAAAAGTTCCTGCGGCGGCCATCAGCACCATAGCAGCAAATTTATTGAGTGAAAAATTAAAAGAAAATCCGAACTTGAAGTTTTACTTCAAACAAAGTTGCGAAACATTGCCAGACGCTCCTTCATTTAACGTAATTGGCGAAATGACCGGAAGCGAATTTCCTGATACGTATATCACTGTTGGCGGACATTTAGATTCTTGGGATTTGGGTGATGGCGCCCACGATGATGGCGCAGGAATTGTGCAATCTATTGAAGTTTTAAGGCTTTTTCAATTAAACGGCATCAAACCAAAACACACCATTCGTGCAGTATTGTTTATGAATGAAGAAAACGGATTGCGAGGCGGCAGAAAATACGCTGAAGAAGCCAAAAAAAATAATGAAAATCATATTGCAGCTTTAGAGTCTGATTCTGGCGGATTTACCCCGAGAGGATTTTCTATCGACGCCAACGGCAAAAATTTGGCGTTGATTAAAAGTTGGAAATCATTGCTTGCACCCTACGGATTACACGATATCAATGAGGGCTACGGCGGCGCCGATATTGGTCCGCTAAAATCGGAAACCATTACGTTGGTTGGTTACAGACCCGATTCCCAGCGTTATTTCGATTATCATCACGCCGCAAATGACACTTTTGATAAAGTGAATAAACGCGAACTTGAGTTGGGCGCCGCGTCTATGGCTTCCTTGATTTACTTATTAGATAACTATTTACAATAAAAATAAAAATGAAAAAAGTCATTTTACTTCTCTTGTTAATTACAGGAATTTCGTGCACTAAGAAAGAAAAAGTGGACACCATTGTCATCAATGCCAATATTTATACGGTAAATGAAAATTTTGACAAAGCCGAGGCTTTTGCCATTAAAGACGGTGAAATTGTTGCGGTGGGAACCACAAAAGAAATTCAGGACAAATATGCCGCAACCTTTATAAATGATGTAAAAGGAAAAACAATTGTTCCCGGATTTATTGACGCACACTGCCATTTTTACGGATTGGGATTGCAGCAACAAAAAGTTGATTTAACCGATACCAAAAGTTTTGATGAAGTGATAAAGCGAATTGTTGATTTTCAAAAAGAAAACAATGCAACGTACATCACTGGTCGCGGTTGGGACCAAAACGATTGGGAAGTAAAAGAATTTCCGACCAAAGAAAAATTGGATGAATTGTTTCCATCTACGCCAATTGCCATCACAAGAATTGACGGTCACGCGCTGTTGGCGAATCAAGCGGCCATAGATTTAGCGGGAATAACCGTAAAAACACCATTTTCAGGAGGAGAAATACTGCAGAAAAACGGAAAATTAACAGGCATATTTATTGATGCGCCTATGGAATTAATTGAAGCAAAAATTCCAAAACCTTCTCAAAAAGTAAATATTGAAGCTTTAAAAGATGCAGAAAAAATTTGTTTTGATTTGGGATTAACCACGGTTGATGATGCCGGGCTCTCCATAGAAACCATTCAATTAATTGACAGTTTACAGCAAGCAGGTGCCTTAAAAATAAGAATCTACGCTATGGTTTCGGCAAGTGATGAAAACATCGCTTATTATGCAAAAAATGGCATTTTTAAAACCGACCGATTAAATGTTCGTTCTTTTAAAGTTTATGCGGACGGCGCGCTGGGTTCCCGTGGCGCTGCCATGAAAAAACCGTATAGCGACCAACACAATCATTTTGGCGCTTTGGTAACGCCTTTGGATAAATTGAAAGAATTTGCCGAAAAAATTGCTGCGACCGACTTTCAAATGAATACGCATGCTATTGGCGACTCGGCAAATTACGTGATGTTAAAAACCTATAAAGAAGTTTTAAAAGGCAAAAAAGACAGCCGATGGAGAATTGAACACGCGCAAATTGTTGATGTAGCCGATTTTAATTATTTTGAAAATATTTTGCCTTCCGTACAGCCAACACACGCAACTTCTGATATGTATTGGGCAACCGACAGAGTTGGCGAAGAAAGAATGAAAGGCGCTTATGCCTATAAAGTTCTATTGAATACTTATGGGAAAGTTGCCTTAGGAACTGATTTTCCTGTGGAAAAAGTGAGTCCGTTATTGACTTTTTACGCAGCTGTGGCGCGCAAAGATTTAAACAATTTCCCTGAAAATGGCTTTCAGATGGAAAATGCTTTGACAAGAGAAGAAACCTTAAAAGGAATGACCATTTGGGCGGCTTATTCCAATTTTGAAGAAAAAGAAAAAGGAAGCATAGAAGTTGGGAAAATGGCCGATTTTATTGTGTTGAACAAAAATATTATGGAAATTGAAGCGGAAAAAATTCCAAATATAAATGTTGAAGAAACGTATGTTGGCGGAGTGAAAGTGAAATAGTTGATTTAGATAAAAAGTTTTAAGTTTAATGTTTCAAGTATAAATTAAAAAAAAATATTGATGTCAAAAATCTAATTTTGTATTTCAATTTGTGTTAGCGATTGAAGTGAAAATACTTTTTAGAGGCTTTTACCGATAAAAAGATTGTAGCGTAAAGCGCGGCCCGCCAGCTGGCGGGAAACACCCAAATATTTGTCCTGACACTAAACAGTTTCGCTATATTTTTTTGCTGATGTAATAAGTTTTTCAGACAATTTGTAAAGCCATTTTAACTGTTCTGAAACCAATAAAGTTTCTTTGAGCTTTGCGCCGGTTGCTTGAGAATGCTCCTCGCCCATCGCTATCTCCTGGTCACGTTTTTGGGAAAGATTCTCAAAATATGCATCATATACCTTTTTAGCGTTTTCAACATTTGTTGAATTTACCGATTTTATATCGACGCTTTTTCCAAATATCTGTTTTGCCTGTTCAAGATTTGAACAAATATTCTCCACATAAATATTGAATTCTGACGGCACATCGGAGGTTTTGTTATTTTTAATAAAAGTTCCCAACGCGGTTAAGGACGACAAAAAAGTATTGTTAAAAACTACAATTTCGTAAATGGTGGAAAGCTCCACTTGTTTGGATTTTGGATCCTGGCTCATCCGCTGAAATGCCGCATTTAAGTCGCCTATTGCCAAAAAAGCTGCTTTTCTCGATAATTTATAGGTGGTTGAAACTGCTCCTTTTTCGCGATAAAAAATGGCCACTTGCTTTAAAAAATGTTGGTTTGATGCAATCGCTTTGATAAAATCTTCCTGAATATTTTGAAATTGCCAAGTTGGCCATAAAACATAATTTGATGCAAATGCCAAAGATGCGCCAATTAAAGTATCTAAAATTCTAAACTGAATCACCGATAAGATATTCGGTTCAAAAAGAGCGTACACAAAAATAACGTTGATGGTTACAAAAACTGCCGCGTTTCTAAAATTTAGTTGGACTAAAGAAAATGCCAAAGGCAAAGAAATTACTGCAATAACAGCATAAACAGTAGTGTTTTGGGTAATTAAAATAACGATGGAAGCAATTGCCGCGCCAATTAACGTGCCAACAACCCTATGAATGGACCTTGATTTTGTCATTCCAAAACTTGGCCGCATAATGATAATAATGGTCAGTAATATCCAATAAGGATTTTGCATGGAAAGCGATTTTCCTATGGCAAAACCAACCAAAACCACAATCGCCAATCGCAAAGAATGCTTAAAGATGGGAGAATTAAAACTGAAATTTTCTGTTAACTTTTTAAAATCGTAATCCTGCGGCGTAATAAATCGATTGGCTTCCTTGTCACTTAAAATTTCATCATTTTTCCTGTAATTATTCAGCACACGTTCTATGGCGATTACGTTTTGAACCTGCTTTTCCTGATAATTTTTCAGATTCAGCAACATTAAAGTTCCTTTTCTGGCTTTTGGCAATCCAACCAAAATTCGGTAATAATCAATATGCCTGTCTATATTTTTTAAGATCTCGGGAATTTTAGTGTTCTCCTTTAATTTTTCTTCTTTCCTGATCACTTTTGAAATATGTTCCAAATGATTTGCGATTTCAAAAACAAGCTGTTGAAACGCTTCAGTTTTCTCTTTGTGCTTTTTGAAAACCGAATCAAACTTTTCATAATCAACCGGATTTGCGATGGCGAGTTCCAATATGTCGATCAATTCCGTAAAAATCAATTGTTGCCTTCTGGTTCTGTTTGAAGTAACGGAATTGCTTCTGCTTGCCAAAATAATTTCCCGCAGCGTTTCATGAAGTTCATTAATTTCAATTTGAAGCTCAAACAATTTGTGTTGCAAAGCTGATCTGTCGTTTGAATTTACAAACAACTCTGCCCTAATTCTAAGATATTCTACTGTTTTTTCAATGGTTTTTGAAAACAATTGATCGACCTGCATTTTTGGAAACAGCTGCAATTTTAAATAGGTTAGCGACAAATACCACAATCCGCCCAAAGCAATTAATGAACCATGCAGCAGCAAACTTACTTCTGAATAATCGTGAATAAAACTTAAAACAATGGCCAATAAACCAACAAAGGAAATTAATGAAGCCCTAAACCCGAAAACTGAAATATAAGAAACAAGAAATACAAAAACACCCAATAAAGGCAACAATAGCCAGGAAATATTCGCGACTGAACCAAAGAGCAATGTTAAGCCAAACGATAAAAATGAGGCGATAAAAATTCCGAAAAACACGTGTTTATTGCTTCCGGGCACATCTGATGGCGAACAAAACAAGACTCCAAGCGCTACGCTAAAACCAAAATGAATGTCATCAAAAAAATATTGACTCAAAAAAACGGGAATCAGCATGGCCACTGCCATTACAATTCCTTTCAGAAAATCTAAACTTTTAAAAAACCTGTTTATTGATTCTAGCATAAAATTGAATTCAAAGGCAAATTTACATCGTATTTTTTCACTTCATTTACTTTTTGTTTTTATATTGGCATATTTAACAATTATTTTGAGATTGCTTAACAACAAGAAATGTTTATCCACAAACATCCATACAAACCGTTTATTCCTGAAGGTGCAACAAAACTCATTGTGGGAACTTTGCCTCCGCCCCGATTTTCAATGGGAAATTTAAAAAAAGGCGATGTTGATTTTTGTTATGGCAGCATTGACGGACAATTATGGAAAATTTTAGATGAAATATTTACGCTGAATCTACATTTTGAAACGACTGAATTGGCCATTCAACAGCGAAAAAAATTCTTGTTTGAAAATAATCTGGGCATTTGTGACATTGTTGAATCTTGCGAACGCCTAAAAATGGATGCTTCCGATTTGGGAATGACAACTATTATTTTAAGAGATTTGTTGTTTTATATCAAACAAAACCCGAAAGTTCATACGCTTTTGTTAACTGGCGGAAGCAGTAAAAACGGACCCGAATATCACTTAAGAAGACAATTAAAAGAAAAAAATATACCGCTCAGATTAATTTCTGGGGAAACTCCAAAAATTCATGAATTTGAAATCCAAGAGCATAAAACAAACAGAAAAATAAAAGTCATTTCTTTAACGGCGCCATCGGGAAGCGCAAATCGAGCGGTTGGAAGCAATCCTGATTACCAACGCCTAAAAAAACAAAACCCCAAAATCAATACGTTTGATTTTAGGGTGTTGCAATACAAAAAGTTTTTTTAATTATTTATGCGATCCGTCGCAAAATGGTGCGTTTTTGGTTTGTTTACAAGCACAAAAGTATTTTGTTTCAGTTTTTTCGGCTGTGAAAACAATCGGGCTCATTCCTGATCCTTTGTGCAATCCGTTGCAAAATGGCTGACTTTCAGACAAACCGCAAGTACACCAGGCATATTTTTTTCCTTCTTCCAATTCAATTGCCATAGGATTGTCTCCGGCTCTTTTAGGTAACTCCATTTTTTTTGATTTTTTAGATTTTGTTAAAGATATCAATCTCTTATGCCATTTACAAATTTATTGATGTTGGCTGTGCCATTTTCATCCAAATATTTTACAAATGCCGATCCAATAATGGCACCTTTTGCAAATTTAGTGGCTTGTTTAAAGGTTTCGGCATTGGAAATTCCAAATCCAATAATTTGGGGCGATTTCAAATTCAAATCGGCAATACGTTTAAAATAATCATCTTGTGATTTTCCAAAAGCATTTTGCGAACCGGTAACGCTTGCCGAGCTCACCATATAAATAAATCCTTCAGAAATTTGGTCGATAAACTGAATGCGCTCCAAAGAAGTTTGCGGCGTAATCAGAAACACATTGATCAGTCCGTGTTTTTTAAAAATGGTTTTATAATGATCGTTGTAAACATCAACCGGCAAATCGGGAATTATCAATCCATCGATGCCAATTTCAGCACATTTTTTACAAAAATTTTCAATCCCATATTGCATCATCGGATTAAAATAACCCATAATAATTAATGGAATTGACACTGTTTTACGAATTTCTTTCAATTGATTGAACAACACTTCGGAAGTCATTCCGTTGTCCAAAGCTTGTGTTGAACTTGCCTGAATGGTTGGTCCGTCGGCCAATGGATCACTAAAAGGCAAACCGATTTCAATAAAATCGACGCCGCTTTTTTCCAAATTTTCAATAATGGAAACCGTGTCATTTATTTTTGGGAAACCTGCCGTAAAATAAATGGACAATAGTTTTTTATTTTCCTGTAATTTTTGATTTATTCTGTTCATTTTCTACAACTTAAAATATTTTACATAGGTATCCAAATCCTTATCGCCTCTTCCTGATAAATTCAACACCACCACATCGCTTTCCTTAAACTTTTTCATGTTAAAAACCGCCAATGCGTGCGCACTTTCAATGGCCGGAATAATGCCTTCCAGCTCGCACAATTCCAAACCGGCTTTCATCGCTTCAGCATCGGTAATCGAGATAAATTCCGCGCGTTTTGACCTGTACAAATGCGCATGCAAAGGTCCGATTCCCGGATAATCCAATCCAGCGGAAATAGAATAAGGTTCCGTTATTTGTCCGTCCTCACTTTGCATCAACAATGTTTTGCTTCCGTGAATCACGCCTTCTTTTCCCAAAATGCTGGTTGCTGCACTTTCACCGGAATGAATGCCCAAACCGGCAGCTTCAACGGCAATTAAATTAACCTTTTCTTCATCCAAATAATGATAAAATGCACCGGCAGCATTGCTTCCGCCACCCACACAGGCAATCACATAATCGGGATTTTCAGTTTGTTCCTTTTCCAACAATTGCTTTTTAATTTCTTCTGAAATCACCGACTGAAAACGCGCCACCATATCGGGATACGGATGCGGCCCAACCACTGAACCAATGATATAATGCGTATTCACCGGATTGTTGATCCAGTCGCGAATTGCTTCATTTGTGGCATCTTTTAATGTTCTGCTGCCGGACAAAGCCGGCACAACTTTAGCGCCCAGCATTTTCATCCGAGCCACATTTGGCGCCTGCCGCGCAATGTCAATTTCGCCCATATAAACCACACATTCAATGCCCATTAACGCACAAACTGTGGCGGTTGCAACGCCGTGTTGCCCTGCGCCTGTTTCAGCAATTACCCTGGTTTTGCCCAGCTTTTTTGCCACCAATATTTGTCCGATGGTGTTGTTTATTTTATGTGCGCCGGTATGGCACAAATCTTCACGCTTTAAATAAATTTTTGTTTGATACTTCTCCGACAATCGTTTTGCGAAATAAAGTGGCGTTGGACGACCGACATATTCTTTCAACAGTTCCTGAAATTCTTTTTGAAAAGAAGGCTCTTGCATTATTTTCAAATAATTATCTTCCAATTCTTTCACATTCGGATACAGCATTTCCGGGATAAAAGCCCCGCCAAATTCCCCGTAATAACCTTTCTTATCCACAAAATAACTCATAATAGTCTGTTTTTAAATTCTTTAATTTCTATGATGTTTTTAAATCCCGGTTCTATTTCAAAACCGCTGTTGATGTCGATTCCCAAAAACACAGGATGCTTCATTTTCTTAATTTCTTCCGCGTCATTTTTAGTGATGCCGCCGCTCAATAAAAAAGGTGTTTTTCCTTTATAATTTTGAAGCAAATCCCAATTGAATTTGATCCCGTTTCCTCCGTAATTTTTTCCTTTTGTGTCGAATAAAAAAAGAGAAACGTGTTTTTCAAAAGGTTTTATGGCTGAAAAATCAAAGTTTTCATCGACGGAAAAAGCTTTTATAATTTTTATGTTTTGCAAAGCCAACTTTTCGCAATAATCAGGTGTTTCATCACCGTGCAATTGCACAAACTCCAATTTATATTTTTTAATAATTTCAATAATCTCATCGATTGTTTCATTCACAAAAACACCCACTTTTTTTACTGAAGAAGGAATTTCTATTTGCGGAAAATCGGACACATAGCGTTTTGATTTACCATAAAATATAAATCCGATATAATCCGGTTTCAAAGTCATTAACCCTGAAATATTTTCTTTGTCCCGCATGCCGCAAACTTTGATCTGCATATTATCTGATTTGAGAAATAAATTCCAGACAAGCCAATCCCGGATTCTCCGTTTTCATAAAAGTTTCGCCAATTAAAAATCCCTGAAATCCGTATTCTTTAAGTCCGGTAATGATTCTTGGATCGCTGATGCCACTTTCCGAAACTTTGATGCAATTCTCCGGAATGTTTTTTATCAAGCCAATGGAGTGCTCCAGATCGACTTCAAAAGTTTTAAGATTCCGATTGTTGATTCCGATGATTTTATGGTTCAGCTCAATTTTATCCAATTCTTCCTGGTTATGAACTTCGTACAATACTTCCATGCCCAAATCTTCGGCCAGTTTGCCGTAATTCTTCAATTCGTCTTTGGTTAAACAGGCGGCAATCAGCAAAATGGCGTCGGCGCCAATCGCTTTTGCCTCCACTATTTGAAATCCGTCCACAATAAAATCCTTTCTTAAAATCGGAATGGTTTCGTTTACGGCGCGTGCCTGAATTAAATCGACAATGTTGCCTCCAAAAAATTCCATTTCGGTTAAAATGGATTGTGCGGCAACATTGGCATCCAAATAACCTTGCGTCACTTCACCAATGGAAACTTTATCGTTGATAATTCCTTTTGAAGGCGATTTTCTTTTGAACTCGGCAATAATTCCGGTTGAATCTTTAGCGGTCAACGCTTTACTTAACGAGATTGGGGTTCGGTTAAAATTTGGACTTTTTACCAATTTTTCCAAAGAAACTTCTCGCATTAACTTGGCGACTTCCAGCTTTTTATGGGCTATTATTTTATCTAAAATGTTCATAATATTATTGATTTACCAATTTCCGCAAACTTTCTTTTGCCTTTAATCCAAATAAAGAATCTTTGGCTTCATCTAATGCGGTTTCAAACGATTTGTTGTTGTCTATTATTTTTAAGGCGAAAGCTGCATTTGCCAAAACCGCATTGTTTTGGGCATCGGTTCCATCGCCATTTAAAATGGAGCTGAAAATTTCTGCGGCTTCTTTCACCGTATTTCCTCCGAAAATATCCGACTGGTTTAACCTCTTCAACCCCAATTCTTCGGGCGTGATCAGTTGCTCGTTTTCTTTGGTAAACAATTTAAATCCGCTGGTCAACGCAATTTCGTCATAACCGTCCAAACTGTAAACGATGCCATAATTTGTGGCTGTTTTCTGCAATAAATAATTGTAAATTCTAGCCACTTCCAGGTTAAAAACACCCACCATCTGATTTTGTGGCCGACTCGGATTTACCAATGGCCCCAACATATTGAAAAATGTTTTTACGCCCAATTCTTTTCTTACCGGCCCAACCGCTTTCATCGCCGGATGAAACAAAGGCGCGTGCAAAAAACAAATATTCGCGCTTTCGATCTGGCGTTTTAAAATAGCTTCGTCGTTGGTGAATTTATAGCCTAAAAATTCCAGCATATTTGAAGAACCGCTTACGGAAGAAACTCCGTAATTTCCGTGCTTAGCAACTTTATTTCCCGTTCCTGCAACAATAAATGAGGTCAATGTTGAAATGTTAAAAGTATTTTTTCCATCACCGCCGGTTCCGCATAAATCGATGGTGTTAAAATCCGACAAATCTACTTTTACCGCCAAATCCAATAACGCTTCCTGAAATCCTGAAAGTTCTTCCACAGAAATCGGCCGCATCATAAAAACGGTTAAAAAAGATGCCATTTGAGAAGCGTTGTAGCTGTTGTTCGCTATTTGCACAAGCACTTCACTGGCTTCTGCTTTTGTTAAATATTGCTGTTCAATTAATTTGCTTAATATCGTTTTCATCTTGTGTTCGCTTCTATAAAGTTTCTTACAATTTGTTCTCCAATTGGCGTTAAAATAGATTCAGGATGGTATTGAACAGCGGTAATATTGTGTGTTTTATGCTGCAAAGACATCACAGATCCAAATTCATCGACGGCCGTTATTTCCAGTTCTTCCGGAAAATCTTTTAAGGAAGCGATCCAGGAATGATATCGCGCCGCTTCAAATTCCGTTGGGATGTTTTTATAAATAATCGCATCCGGACTTTTGACATTCATGGTGGTTGCAACGCCGTGAAAAACATTTTCCAAATTCTCCAGCGAACCTCCAAAAACTTCGGTGATGGCCTGCAAACCCAAACAAACTCCAAAAATGGGTTTTGTTGCGGCGTAGGTTTTAATCACTTCCTTTAAAATGCCGGCTTCATCCGGAATTCCCGGACCTGGAGAAAGCATGATGATATCGTAAGCGCCAACTGCTTCAACCGTAATTTCGTCATTTCTGAAAACTGCAGGATATTCGCCCGTAATGCTTTCCACCAAATGCACCAAATTGTAGGTAAATGAATCGTAATTGTCTATGATTATTATTTTCATCTGTTTAAATTTTTTCTGCCAAAATAACCGCCTTTTTTAAAGCCGCCAATTTGTTGTTTACTTCCTGTAATTCTCCTTCTTCGGTTGAATTGATCACGATTCCCGCGCCTGCCTGATAAAACAAGGTGTTGTTTTTGCTCACAAAAGAACGAATGGCAATGGCCAAATTCACCGTATTGTTTAAACCTATAAATCCGACCGCGCCACCGTAAAATCCACGGGTCTGATTTTCATATTTGTCTATTAATTCCATCGCCTTAAACTTTGGCGCACCGCTTAACGTTCCGGCAGGAAACGTGTCGCCCACAATTTCCATCGCTTTTCCTATAGGTTTTCCCTGTACGGTTGAAACCAAATGAATAACGTGGCTAAAATATTGCACTTCTTTAAAAACTTCCACTTTTACGTTGCTCGCATGTTTGCTTAAATCGTTTCTGGCCAAATCGACCAACATCACGTGTTCGGCATTTTCTTTTTTGTCTTTTGATAATTTTTCGCCCAATAAAATATCCTGCGCCATAATTCCGGTGCGTTTAAAAGTTCCTGCAATCGGGTTGATAATGGCTTTTTCTTCATCAACTTTAATTTGTGCTTCCGGTGAAGAGCCCATCAATTTAAAACTGCCGTAATCGAAATAAAACAAATACGGTGACGGATTTATAGAGCGCAAAGCCCGATAAACATTAAATTCATCGCCCGTAAAAGATTGCTGAAACTGGCGCGACAACACCAATTGAAAAACATCGCCGCGTTTGCAGTGCTCTTTTGCTTTTACCACGTAATTTTTAAAATCGTCATCCGTACAATTCGAAGATTCTTCGCCGGCGGTCTCAAAATTGTACAATCCGTAAGTGCGTGCGTTGATCAAAGTTTCAATTTCATGAATTCTCGATTCCTCGCCTTCTTCCATATTTTCAATCAAAATAAGTTCATTGTTAAAATGGTTGATGGCAATGATAAATTTGAAAAAACTAAACTGAAAATCTGGAATTTCAGAAGCCGCTTTTTTAGCATTTAGTTTTATCGTTTCAAAATACTGAATGGCATTGTATGAAACGTAGCCATAAAATCCGTTGAAACCTTTGATAGCAGCGTCACAATCCACTTTTACCGTATCGGTATAGCTTTCAAAAATCGGATAAAAATCGCGATTTATTTCCTTCTTGTCAAGTTCCTTGTTTTTATAATGGTAGGTAAACACATTGTTATCAGCCTTCAGCGTTACAATAGGTTCTGCGCAAATAAAGGTAAAACTTTCCTCTTTGCTGTGATAATCAGAACTTTCCAACAGCAAACTGTTGGCATATTTGTCCCTAATTTTCGAATACATTCCTACCGGGGTAATGGTATCGGCCAATTGCGTTTTCGAGATGGTTGTAAATTTTAATTCTTTCATTGCATCATTATTTTGTTCAAATAAAAAAGGACTTACCGCGAGATAAGTCCTTTTTTATATATTTTAAATAGAAATATAGTAGTTCTGGCTCGCTTATAAATTAAGAGAGTTCCACCACCAATTAGTATTTGTATTTTTTAGGTTCATTATTTGGCAAATTTAGCATAGATTTTTAAATACGCAAATTAAATGTAACATTTATTTTGCGTATTTTTGTTGAAAACCTTTCAATGAAAACAGTTAAAACACAAATTATAATTCCATTTTTGCTTATTATCTCTGCAATAAATGCACAGGAAAAATTAATAGGAAACAAAGATGTTATCACTGAAAATCGAAATCTTTCCGCATTTACCAAGATTGAAGTGATAGATGATGTGACTGTTTTATTGGTTTACAGTGATGAACAATCCGTTACTGTTGAAGCTGATTCAAATGTGATATATGCCGTAACTACAGAAATTAACAACGGGGCACTTATTATAAAAACAAGCGCAAAAATAGTGCGCGTAAAGGAATTAACCGTTCACGTTAAGGTAAATAAAGACATCACCGAAATTTATGCCTATAACAAAGCCAGCATAAAATCGAACAATTCCCTGAGAATAGACGCGCTTACCCTAAATGCTTTTGACGATTCGGAATTCAAAATAAAACTGAGCTCTAAAATTGTTCAGATAAACGCCAAGAAATCAAGCAAATTGGATGTGGAAATTTTATGTGAAGACGCTTTAATTGTTGCTGAAGAATACAGCAATTTAATGGGAATTATCGACACCAAAAGCATGGTTATTCACACATTGGACAAGGCTACTGTGAATTTAAGCGGAAATACGGCCAGCTTTGAACTGGAAACTTTGCACAACAGCGCATTTAAAGGAAAAGATTTTAAAGCCACAACCGTTAAGGTTAATACGTCAAACAATTCCATCGCAAACGTAAATGCCACTGACAGCATAGATTTATCGATAAAAAATTCAGGGGAAGTTTATTTGTATTCGAATCCTAAAATCACGCTTACCGAATTTTTTGACAAGGCCGGACTTTTTAAAAGACAATAATTTAGCAAAAATAAAAATAATATTTTGGGCGTTCCCCGCCAGCCGGCGGGTCGGGCTTTCCGTTCCAAACTTTTTATCGGTGAAAAATCGTTAAAAAGGTTTTCCCCTTCAATCCCTAACGCGAAATAAAATATTAGAAGTTAAAAGTTATTATTTTTTGAACTTCCCTGATTAGTGTTGACCGGTTTTTATTAATTTTTCGTTATCAAAAATAGTAAAAATTGGTTTAGGATTAAGTTGATTATTTAACCATTTATTTTCAAAATCTACAGGACTTAATTTACC
>Ga0209347_1001356_pt1 | contig 41133 bp, 54 predicted proteins | sample AutmiccommuBRH23_FD_187382 | JGI IMG/M metagenome (GOLD analysis project Ga0209347, IMG submission 187382) | Deep subsurface microbial communities from Mt. Terri, Switzerland - Autotrophic microbial communities BRH/23 (SPAdes) (version 2) | ecosystem: Environmental > Aquatic > Deep subsurface >... | reverse complement strand
AAATGGTGATGCCCGGAGATAACATCCGCATCAACGTAAAACTCATAACCCCCATCGCCATAGAAGAAGGACTGCGCTTCGCCATCCGCGAGGGCGGCCGTACTGTGGGCGCCGGTGTGGTTACATCAGTTATTGAATAGTTTGTTCATACCGGCGTCAAAGAATTGGCCCGGGAGGCCAATTCTTTGACGCCGTTGAAAGTCTTATTTTAATTTTGATAATTGCTCAGCATGTTTATACAGGCAGCCGAGACGCGGGTCTTGTATAATCATTCAGAAAAAAGTTATACTGTTGTATAATTGAAGCAGTTTCCTAAGTATTGACAGCGAAAATTAATTGTGATAAATTATTTGGGTCATCTATTTATTACATTTTTGGTCTTTTTTTAGTTTGGGAGGTGTTATTGATGAGGGTGGGTGTTACAATGGCCTGTACAGAGTGCAAGCGCCGTAACTATACAACTACCAAAAATAAAAAGAACGATCCGGGCAGGATAGAAATGAAGAAATACTGCCGTTTTTGTCATATCCATACCATGCACAAAGAAACCCGGTAATTCAAGAAGTTACGGCTTGAGAGGTATTTTTTAAGGATGGGTGTGAAGTGGCTGTGACGAAAGGGCAAGGTAAGAAAGACAATTCCGGGGGGAAAGAGTTGGAGGCCAAGCAAAACAAAGAAAGTGCCCCGAAAAAAATTATTGTAAAGCCTGACAAGAAGACGGTACCCGCAAAGAAAGAAAGGGTTAATCGCCTGGAGCAGACCAAAAAATATTTTCGGGGTGTTTTAAACGAGTTAAAAAAGGTTCACTGGCCAAACCGTCGCGAAGTTATCGTATACACCTCGGTGGTTGTAGTGGCTGTTTTGGTGGTTGCGGCTGTTATCTGGGTTTTTGACTCGCTGCTGAGCAGGATTCTACAACTGATTATTAGATAGCTACCAATAGCCGGGGAGGTGGGGGATCTGTTTAACGGGTCCCTTGTATTATGAATAAACAGTGGTATGTAATTCATACCTATTCAGGATATGAAAACAAGGTCAAGGCAAACCTGGAAAAAAGGATCGAATCCATGAACATGGAGGAAAAGATCTTTCGTATCCTTGTGCCCATGGAAGATGAGATAGAGATCAAGAATGGCAAGCGCAAGATTAATAAGAGAAAGGTCTTTCCGGGGTATGTGCTGGTGGAAATGATCATGACAGACGATTCCTGGTATGTGGTGCGCAACACCCCCGGGGTTACCGGCTTTGTGGGTACGGGCGCAAAGCCTATACCACTGACCGAAGCCGAGGCTTTGCAAATCATAAAAACTATGGGTGTTGAAGAAGCCCGGACAAAAGTTGCCTTTAACATCGACGAGCACGTACGGGTTATATCCGGACCTTTTGAGAGTTTTGAGGGTATCATAGAAGAGATTTATCCCGAAAAAACAAAGGTTAAGGTAAGGATCTCTATGTTTGGCCGGGACACCCCGGTAGAATTGGATTTTTCGCAGGTGGAAAGGTTAGTCTAAGACAGGTCAAAAACAAGCATGGTACGGAAGGCGAAGACGGACAGCGCGGAGCGTACTGGTGGTACGTGAGCACTGGACGGCGAGTCAAACTGCCAGGCGCAGTTTTGGGAGCGGCCTCCGGGAAAAAATCCGGGCTGAACAAGATAAGTTTAAGGAGGTGTGGAAAGAATGGCAAAGAGGGTTGCCGCAATAATTAAATTACAGTGTGAGGCAGGTAAGGCCACCCCGGCTCCTCCTGTGGGTCCTGCGCTGGGTCAGCATGGTGTAAACATTATGGCTTTCGTAAAGCAATATAATGAAGTCACTGCAAAACAAGCGGGCTTGATTATTCCGGTGGAAATTACCGTTTACGAAGATCGTTCATTTACATTTGTCACCAAAACCCCGCCGGCTTCCGTGCTGTTAAAAAAAGCAGCCGGTATAGAAACTGCATCAGGAGAACCGAACAAGAAAATAGTAGGCAAAGTACCTCAGTCCAAGGTTAAGGAAATTGCCGAACTAAAAATGAAAGACCTCAATGCCGCATCTGTAGAAGCGGCCATGAGTATGGTGCAGGGAACTGCGCGCAGTATGGGTATAGAAATAGTTGAGGGCTAATAATAGTGGGAGGAATTTTTCCGTTAATACCACGAGGAGGAATTGTATATGCCTAAGCTTGGCAAAAAACTTGCCGATGCGTTAAAGCAAGTGGACAAAACTGTATTGTATGAGCCTGTCGATGCACTGGATATGGTGAAGAAATTGGCCCCGGCCAAATTTGACGAAACTGTAGAGGCTGTGGTGAAACTGGGTGTTGACCCCAGACACGCTGATCAGCAGGTGCGGGGTGCAGTGGTACTGCCCCATGGTACCGGCAAAACCAGAACGGTTCTGGTTTTCGCAAAAGGGGACAAGGTCAAGGAAGCGGAAGATGCTGGCGCGGATTTTGTGGGTGCCGAGGATATGGTGGAAAAAATTCAGAAAGAGGGCTGGCTTTCCTTCGATGTGGCCATTGCCACTCCGGATATGATGGGCTTGGTGGGCAGGCTGGGTAAAATACTTGGCCCCCGTGGACTCATGCCCAACCCTAAAACCGGTACAGTTACCTTTGATGTAACCAGGGCTGTGGAAGAAGTTAAGGCTGGTAAAATTGAGTATCGGGTTGATAAAGCAGGAGTAATTCATGCACCTATCGGCAAGGTATCTTTTCCGGTGGAAAAACTGGCGGAAAACCTGCGCATCCTGGTGGAGCAGTTAATAAGAGTTAAGCCTGCCGCTGCCAAGGGCCAGTACATTAAAGGAATTTTTGTTTCTTCTACCATGGGACCGGGAATCAAAATTAATTCCCAGAAAATCACAGCATAACTGCCGCTTACAAATTGAATAACGGTAGCGCCGGTTTAATACCCGGTTGTTTATCCTGACTGTAGACAGTTGGTGTTTTATACTTAAAGGCGCAAGCCGCCAGCCGAGGCCCGGGACTTCACCTGTCCATCATGAAACTGACAGGCCTATAGTCTATGTCTACAGGCCTGTTTTATTTTTAGAAGTCAAAAGTCAAATGTCGAAAGTCAAATGTCAGAAGTCAAAAGAGGGATTGAGAATCTTAGTCTTTAGACCTTGGACCTTAGACTTTAGACTTTAGACCTTAGAAAGGAGGTGTATTTTTTGCCTACCAGACAGGAAAAAGAGTTGATGCTCCAGGAAGTAAGTAAGAGACTGAGTGCATGCAAGGTTGCCATCATGGCCGATTACAGGGGACTGAATGTAGCCGCTATGACTAAGCTGCGTCGCAGGTTGCGGGAAAAGGGCAGCGAACTGAAAGTGGTTAAGAACACCCTGACCCTGAAAGCCGCCAGAGAACTGGGCTTTGATGGTCTTGAATCATATCTGGAAGGACCCACCGCCATAGCTTTTTGTAACGAGGATCTAGTAGCCCCGGCCAAAGTATTTACGGATTTCGCCAAGGAGTACAAAATATTTGAGATCAAAGGCGGTTTGCTGGAAGGTAAGGCTATGGACGCCAATGCAGTTAAAAGCCTGGCGGATTTGCCTTCCCGGGAAGTGCTGCTGACCAGGGTGCTGGGCGGTATGCAAACCCCCATGTATGGCTTTGCCGGTGCGCTGCAGGGCGTGCTGCGTAATTTTGTTTATGTGCTGGAAGCAGTACGCAAGCAAAAGACTGGCGAAACCGCATAACGAACCAGTGGCAACATAGGTACTTACGGTAAAAATTAAAGTTAATAATTAGGAGGTTTAAATGATGTCTAAAGTAAATGAAATTTTAGAAGCCGTTAAGGGCTTGACTGTACTGGAACTGGCCGAACTGGTGAAGGCCTTTGAAGAAGAATTCGGCGTAACTGCCGCTGCACCTATGGCCATGGCAGCCATGCCCGCAGCAGCAGCTCCCGCAGCAGTGGAGGAAGAACAGACTGAGTTTGACGTAATTTTGTCTGCAGTGGGCGATAAAAAAGTCAACGTCATCAAGGTAGTACGCGAAATCACCGGCCTCGGCCTAAAAGAAGCCAAGGATCTGGTTGACAGCGCTCCGAAGCCCGTCAAGGAGAAGACCAGCAAGGATGAAGCTGCTGCTATCAAGGCCAAATTGGAAGAACAGGGCGCTACTGTTGAGGTTAAGTAATTAATCCCGCCAGAGCAACAGGGCCGGTCCGTAGGGACGGCCCTGTTTTCACTTTCAACATCAATTTTAAATAATCTCTTGACAAAATGTAATCCTTTTGCTAACATTAAAAAATGTCTATTCTATATTTACTATATTAGCCAAAATATTATTCATGAAGGAAAATTATATGTATCCGATGATTCATTTTGGGGAATAATATTCTGGGTATAATATTCCTTTGTTAGAAAGCGAGGTCTTGGTATTACCAGCACCTTGCTTTTCGTTGTTTGTTATATTGAACTGTTTGACTTTCATGAGGGGTGTGGTGCCATAAATGTATGCCGAAAAGGTAGGTTCCAGAGTAAGGAAGAATTTCGCGAAACTCGGAGAGGTACTGGAGCTGCCTAACCTGATTGAAGTACAACGCAATTCCTACCAGTGGTTTTTGCGGGAGGGTCTGAGGGAGGTATTTCATGATATTTCCCCCATCCAGGATTTTACCGGTAACCTTGTACTTGAATTTCTGGATTATACGTTGGGTGAGCCCAAATACAAGGTAGAAGAATGCAAAGAGCGTGATGTGACTTATGCTGCGCCGCTGCGGGTGAAGGTGCGGCTGATTAACAAGGAGACAGGAGAAGTTAAGGAGCAGGAAGTCTTCATGGGTGATTTCCCCCTGATGACTGATAAGGGAACTTTTATTATTAACGGGGCTGAAAGGGTTATAGTCTCCCAGTTAGTCCGCTCGCCAGGGGTGTATTTCGCGGAGCAGATAGACCCCAGCGGTAAAAAGCTGTATACCGCCACCATCATTCCCAACCGTGGCGCCTGGCTGGAATTTGAAACTGATGTCAACGACCACATTTTCGTGCGCATAGACCGCACCCGTAAAATACCGGTTACAGTATTGATCAGAGCGCTGGGTTACGGTTCCAACGGCATGATTATTGATTTGTTGGATGAGAACAAGCATATCCAGGAAACTCTTACCCGGGATAATACCGATTCGGAAGAAGAGGCACTGGTAGAGATTTACAAAAAGCTTCGCCCCGGTGAGCCTCCTACGGTAGAGAGCGCCAGATCCTTATTGGAAACTTTATTTTTTGATCCCAAGAGATATGACCTGGCCAATGTAGGCCGCTACAAAATACAGAAGAAAATAAAACACGGCGTACTATACAAATATTCCGACGAGCCCCTGGAAAATGATGTAGTACTTCCGGAAACAGGGGAAATTGTAACCCGCCGGGGCACTGTGGTAACTTTAGATATGGCCGCTTCGGCAGGTGAGGCGGGAGTTGCCGCCGGCATTACCGAGTATGATCCATATTTACGCAAATATGTCCCGAAAAGCCGGGAATTTATAAGATCCCTGACTCCCATGGACATCATCGAAACTGTTAAATACCTGCTCGGACTAATGGATTTAAAGGGAACCGTGGATGATATCGATCACCTGGGGAATCGCCGCCTGCGCTCAGTGGGTGAACTCCTGCAAAACCAATTTAGGATAGGCCTGTCCAGGATGGAGAGGGTGGTCAGGGAACGCATGACCATTCAGGACGTGGATGTGATTACACCTCAGGTGCTGATTAATATCAGGCCGGTTGTGGCCGCCATCAAGGAATTTTTTGGTTCCAGTCAGCTCTCACAGTTTATGGACCAAACCAACCCGCTGGCTGAACTGACCCATAAACGCAGACTGTCTGCCCTGGGACCAGGCGGCTTAAGCCGGGAACGGGCCGGTTTTGAAGTCAGGGACGTGCACCACTCACACTACGGTCGTATGTGTCCCATTGAGACCCCTGAAGGTCCGAACATCGGACTTATCGGTTCACTTAGTACTTACGCCAGGATAAATTCCTTTGGCTTTATTGAAACTCCATATCGCAAGGTTAATAAAGAGACCAGGAAGGTTACTGACGAGATAGTCTATCTGACGGCGGATGAAGAGGAAGGGATTATCATTGCTCAGGCTAACGCTCCGCTGGATGAGGAAGGCGCTTTTCTGGAAAGCAAGGTAAATGCCCGTTCCCCGGAGATAGTGGTGGTGCCGGCGGATCGGGTGGAATATATGGATGTGTCGCCCAAGCAGGTATTCAGCGTGGCCACCTCACTTATACCCTTCCTGGAGCATGACGATGCCAACCGTGCCCTTATGGGCGCTAACATGCAGCGTCAGGCTGTCCCCCTGCTAAAGGCTCAGGCTCCACTGGTTGGAACAGGAATTGAGTATAAAGCAGCCAAGGACTCTGGGGTTGTGGTGCTCTCCAAAAGTAACGGCACGGTGGAAAGGGTTACCGCTAATGATATCAGCATCCGCAGCGATGAAGGAAACCTGGAGACGTATAAACTTTTAAAATTTACCCGCTCCAACCAGGGCACTTGTATCAATCAGAAACCCATCGTAAATAGAGGTGAAAGGGTTGAGGCCGGGCAGATTATAGCCGACGGTCCGTCCACCGATCAGGGCGAACTAGCCCTGGGACGCAACATACTGGTGGCATTCATGCCCTGGGAGGGCTATAATTACGAAGACGCTATACTGGTAAGTGCGAAGGCGGTAAAAGAAGACTTTTTCACTTCCATTCATATTGAGGAATACGAGTGTGATGCCAGGGACACCAAGCTTGGTCCCGAGGAAATTACCAGAGATATTCCCAACGTAGGGGAAGAAATTTTAAAGGATTTGGATGACCGGGGAATAATCCGGGTTGGTGCGGAGGTTCGGCCCGGAGACATACTGGTGGGTAAGGTTACTCCCAAGGGTGAAACCGAATTGACTGCGGAAGAGCGCTTACTCCGGGCTATTTTTGGTGAAAAGGCCAGGGAGGTTCGGGATACCTCCCTGAGGGTTCCTCACGGGGAATCGGGGAAAATCGTTGATGTTAAAGTGTTCTCCAGAGAAAACGGAGATGAATTGCCCCCTGGGGTAAACCAACTGGTTCGGGTATATATTGCTCAGAAGAGAAAAATCTCCGAGGGCGATAAAATGGCCGGGCGTCACGGTAACAAGGGTGTGATAGCCCGCATACTGCCCGAGGAGGATATGCCTTTCCTGCCGGATGGAACCCCAATAGAAATAGTACTTAATCCGCTGGGAGTTCCCTCAAGGATGAATATAGGCCAGGTGCTGGAATCCCATCTTGGTTGGGCAGCCCATGCCATGGGCTACCATGTGGCCACCCCGGTTTTTAACGGTGCTCTGGAGGAGGATATACTCAATTCATTAAAAGAGGCCGGCCTGCCGGGGAATGGTAAAATTGAGCTTTATGACGGGAGGACCGGAGAGCCCTACGACAATCCCATTACAGTGGGTTATGTTTATATGCTTAAGCTGGCTCACCTGGTGGATGATAAAATACATGCCCGTTCTACCGGCCCCTATTCACTGGTTACCCAGCAGCCCCTGGGCGGCAAGGCACAGTTCGGCGGGCAGCGCTTCGGAGAAATGGAAGTGTGGGCCCTGGAGGCGTACGGTGCCGCTTATACTCTGCAGGAAATACTTACGGTCAAATCAGATGATGTGGTTGGCCGGGTGAAAACATACGAGGCCATAGTAAAAGGAGAGAATGTACCCGAGCCCGGCGTGCCGGAATCATTCAAGGTGCTGATCAAGGAACTGCAAAGTCTGGGTCTGGACGTAAAGGTTCTATCCGAGGACGACCAGGAAATAGAAATCAAAGAGGTTGAGGAAGATATCAACGAAACCGCTAAGGATTTAGGACTGGATTTGCATGAGGAGAGCGTGCCTCCCGGGGGAGATGATTATGACTCCGACGAGGTCGAGGATGAGGAAGAAATTACCGAGGAGTTAATAGAAGAGGAGTTTGACCTGAACGAGGAGGAAACGGGCTGATTGAGGGGTAATTTCATACTGCCCAAAGAAGAGAGTCTATAAATCCTAAGGGAGTGTGGTTCTTTGCTGGATCTCAACAATTTTGACCGTATTCGTATTGGCCTGGCATCCCCTGAGCAAATACTGGAATGGTCAAGCGGAGAGGTTAAGAAGCCTGAAACCATCAATTACCGGACCCTTAAACCCGAGCGGGACGGCCTGTTTTGTGAAAGGATTTTCGGACCCACCAGGGACTGGGAATGTCACTGCGGGAAATATAAAAGAGTTCGTTATAAGGGTGTTATCTGTGACCGTTGCGGCGTGGAGGTTACTCGCTCCAAAGTTCGCCGGGAACGACTGGGAAATATTGTACTGGCGGCCCCCGTGTCGCATATATGGTACTTTAAAGGAATACCTAGCCGTATGGGACTTCTGCTGGATATGTCCCCCAGAGCCCTGGAAAAGGTTTTATATTTTGTTTCCTATATAGTGACCGACGGTGGCGATACCGGATTAATTAAAAAACAGCTGCTTACCGAAAACGAGTACAGGGAATACCGGGAGAAATACGGCAATGCCTTTAAGGCCGGCATGGGCGCCGAGTCTATAAAAAAACTTTTAGAAGAAATAGATCTTGAAGAGCTAAACAGGGATTTGCGTCAGGAACTCCGGGAGGTCACCGGCCAGCGCAAAATCAGGGCTATCCGGCGGCTGGAAGTGGTTGAGGCTTTTCGTACCTCGGGCAACCGGCCGAAATGGATGATTATGGATGTCATTCCTGTAATACCGCCGGAACTGCGACCCATGGTACAACTGGACGGCGGCAGGTTTGCCACTTCAGATCTGAACGATCTCTACAGGCGGGTAATCAACCGTAACAATAGGCTGAAAAGGCTTCTTGATCTTGGAGCTCCGGATATTATTGTGCGCAATGAAAAGAGAATGTTGCAGGAAGCCGTGGACGCCCTGATTGACAACGGACGCCGGGGAAGACCGGTAACCGGTCCCGGCAACAGACCCTTAAAATCTTTAAGCGACATGCTTAAAGGAAAACAAGGACGCTTTCGTCAGAACCTGCTGGGTAAAAGGGTGGACTATTCCGGCAGATCGGTTATTGTGGTCGGCCCAACGCTGCAGATGCACCAGTGCGGCCTGCCCAAAGAAATGGCCCTGGAACTATTCAAACCCTTTGTGATGAAGAGACTGGTAAACGACGGTTATGCCCATAACATCAAAAGCGCCAAGCGGATGGTGGAAAGGGTCAGGCCGGAGGTGTGGGATGTTCTGGAAGATGTAATCAGCCAGCACCCTGTATTGCTGAACCGGGCGCCAACCCTGCATAGGCTGGGTATTCAGGCTTTTGAGCCGGTGCTGGTGGACGGAAAGGCCATTCAGATTCACCCCATGGTTTGTACAGCCTATAACGCCGATTTTGACGGTGACCAGATGGCGGTGCACGTGCCCCTTTCCACCGAGGCTCAATCCGAGGCGAGGTTGTTAATGCTTTCGTCGCATAACATTTTGAACCCCAAGGATGGCCGGCCGGTGGCCGTGCCTACCCAGGATATGGTGCTGGGTTGTTACTATCTGACCATGGAAAAGGAAGGGGAACTCGGCGAAGGCAAGTTATTCAGTGATCAAGAAGATGCCATCGTAGCCTATGAAAATAAGGCTATTAGCCTGCACGCCAGGATAAAAGTCAGATATAACGGTGAGCGACTGGAAACCACCGTGGGCAGGATTATATTCAATGAAGTCATGCCCTCCAGGCTGGGTTATAAAAACCTGGTGGCGGATAAAAAGGCTTTAAGCAAAATCGTAGATGAGTGTTACAACGAACTGGGGCTTTCTGCCACCGGAGCACTGCTGGACGGCTTCAAAAAATTAGGCTTTCATTACGCCAGCAGAGCCGGAGTGACCATCGGCCTGACGGATATAATAATTCCTCCCCAGAAAAAAGATATACTGGCCCGTACAGAACTAGAGGTAGAAAAGGTCGAGCAGAATTACCGCCGTGGCTTAACTACCGAAGATGAGCGCTACCGCAAGGTCATAGCTCTTTGGAACGATGCCACGGAGCAGGTAACTGAAGCGTTGATGGAAACTCTGGATAAGTTTAATCCGGTATATATGATGGCCAACTCGGGTGCCCGGGGTAATAAGCAGCAGATTCGCCAGTTGGCGGGGATGAGGGGATTAATGGCTGACCCCTCCGGCCGGATTATTGACTTACCCATCAAGGCCAACTTCCGGGAAGGCCTGACCGTTCTGGAATACTTTATTTCCACTCACGGTGCCCGCAAGGGTCTGGCCGACACCGCTCTCCGCACCGCCGACTCGGGTTATCTTACCCGCCGCCTGGTGGATGTAGCCCAGGATGTGATCGTCAGGGAAATAGATTGTGGTACCGAAGAGGGCATAGAAGTCGAGGAAATAAAGGACGGCACCGAAGTAATTGAAAAGCTGATAGATAGAATTATTGGCCGTGCGGCCCTGGAAGATATTGTACACCCGGAAACCGGGGAAGTTATAGTGCCAAAAGGCAAGATAATTACTAATGACAGGGCTTCGGGATATGAGGCCAGCAGAATTATAGAAGCTGGTATCAAAAAAATAAGAATTCGTTCGGTACTGACCTGCAAAAGTCGCTACGGAGTCTGCCGGAACTGTTACGGAAGAAATCTGGCTACCGGAGGAACGGTGGATATCGGCGAGGCTGTGGGTATAATCGCTGCCCAGTCCATCGGCGAACCCGGCACCCAGCTTACCATGCGTACATTCCACACCGGGGGTGTGGCCGGGGATGATATCACCCAGGGTCTGCCCAGGGTGGAAGAACTCTTTGAGGCCCGCAGGCCCAAAGGACAGGCGGTTATCGCAGAAAATTATGGTGTGGCGGAAGTCAGGGAAGTAAAAGGACGGCGTGAGATAGAAACTACCAGTGATGATGGTGAAAAAACTTTGTATCAGGTTCCCTATGGCGCCCGCGTCAAGATAAAGGACAAAGCCCGGGTGGAGGCCGGTGACGAACTCACCGAGGGTTCGGTTAACCCCCACGATCTCTTGAAAATAAAGGGGCCCCGGGGAGTCCAGATTTACCTTTTGCAGGAGGTGCAGCGGGTTTACCGGTTACAGGGTGTAGATATCAACGATAAGCATATCGAGGTAATGATCAGACAGATGCTGCGTAAAGTTAAAATAGAGGACGCTGGTGATACCAATTTATTGCCGGGAAGCCTGGTGGATATATTCGAGCTGGAAGCCGAGAACCAGGCTGCGCAGGCCGCCGGGGGACAACCGGCCGAAGAGAAATCCGTTCTCCTGGGGATAACTAAGGCATCTCTGGCCACTGACTCCTTCCTGTCGGCGGCATCGTTCCAGGAAACCACACGGGTGTTGACTGAGGCAGCCATTAAGGGCAAAATGGATCCCTTGCTGGGCCTCAAAGAAAACGTGATCATTGGTAAATTGGTGCCGGCAGGAACGGGCATGAGCCGCTACCGCAATATAGAACTGATGGATAACATAGATAACACCGGTGATATAGCAGGGCATGCTGCAAGTGACTATAATATGGACGACACCGATTATACCGGGGAAGAGTACCTGTATAGTGATGAAACTGTTGTCCGTAAATAATACGGGGATACTATGTTGACATTTGGTGTTGTTGGTGCTAATATACAAAAGTGTCTGGTTTTACGGAGGTGTCTGCAGGATGCCTTATGAGCGGCTGTTGAAGGCCCGCAAGAAAACTATTGGGTCTAAACAGACGATAAAGTCGATTGAGCGGGGGCAGGCAAAGGCAGTTTTTATAGCCGGTAACGCCGAGCGACACGTTATAGACCCGATCATCAGGAGTTGCAAAACTAAAGGCGTGGAAGTAATAGAGGTAGAAACCATGCTGATTTTAGGTAAAGCCTGTGGCATTGAGGTTGGTTGTGCCTCAGCGGCGGTATTGGAGGACTGATGTTAACCGCTCCGGCTTTTTTAAGCCGCCGGAGCGGAAATTTAATTTGCAGGTATTTTTCAGGAAGGAGGTGTATGCAAATGCCCACGATAAACCAATTAATCCGCAAGGGCAGAGAGGAATTGCTGAAAAAATCTTCAGCACCCGCACTCAAAGAGTGTCCGCAAAAAAGAGGTGTTTGTACCAGGGTTTACACTACTACACCAAAAAAACCAAACTCCGCCCTGCGTAAGGTTGCGAGGGTCAGGCTTACCAACGGCATCGAGGTTACCTCCTATATTCCAGGTATAGGACATAACTTGCAAGAGCACTCGGTGGTTCTGGTTCGTGGTGGCAGGGTAAAGGATCTACCTGGTGTAAGGTATCATATTGTAAGAGGGGCTCTTGATTCAGCCGGAGTCCAGAATAGAAACCGCAGCCGTTCCAAGTACGGCACCAAACGTCCCAAAAAATAAACGGCTATCAAATTTTTAACCGGGCACACTGACGGTAAAGGATGAAAACATGCCGTTCCGGGGAAAATACCTATTACCGCAATATTTACCTGTGTGTATCTGGTATAAATTAAAATAGTACGCTTAAACGCCCTGTATAAGGGCTATTACTGATGCAAAGGGGGGATATATGTGCCCAGAAGAGGTTCGCGGCCCAAAACAGAAATTTTGCCGGATCCCGTATATAACAACAAAGTGATCACTAAAATGATCAATCAGATTATGCTGGACGGTAAAAAAGGAACAGCGGAAAAAATTTTTTACGGCGCATTTGACATTATCCAGGACAAAACGGGTAAAAGCCCCGTTGAGGTATTCGAGCAGGCCATGAAAAATGTTATGCCCGTGCTGGAAGTAAAGGCCCGCCGGGTTGGTGGCGCCAACTACCAGGTTCCCATTGAAGTCCGCCATGAAAGGCGGCAGACACTTGGTATCAGATGGCTGACCAATTATGCCAGGGCCCGGGGTGGCAAGAGCATGCAGGAGAAACTTGCCGCCGAAATTATGGATGCTGCCAATAGTACCGGCGCAACAGTCAAAAAACGGGAAGACACCCATAAGATGGCTGAGGCAAACAAGGCGTTCGCGCATTACAGGTGGTAAAGGGGGAAGTCTTGATGGCGCGGCAATTTCCGTTAGAGAAAACACGCAATATAGGCATCATGGCTCACATAGACGCCGGCAAGACCACCACCACCGAACGTATACTGTTTTACACAGGAAGGGTTCATAAGATAGGAGAGGTCCACGACGGTGCGGCCACCATGGACTGGATGGTGCAGGAGCAGGAGCGGGGAATTACCATAACCTCTGCTGCTACCACCTGTCAGTGGGGTGACCATTGCATAAACATCATCGACACGCCAGGGCACGTGGACTTCACAGTGGAAGTAGAGCGCTCTCTTAGGGTACTTGACGGCGCAGTTGCAGTCTTTTGCTCTGTAGGAGGAGTAGAGCCCCAGTCCGAAACGGTCTGGCGGCAGGCAGATAAATATGGTGTACCAAGAATAGCCTATATAAATAAAATGGACCGGGTTGGCGCAGACTTTTTCAGGGGCATGAATATGATCCGGGAACGTTTGGGCGCCAATCCCGTGGCACTGCAACTACCCGTTGGCAGTGAAGAAAAATTTAAGGGCATTATTGATCTGATCATGGAAAAATCCGTCATGTACACCGACGATTTGGGTACCAAGAGCGATGTTGCCGACATACCCGAAGACATGCTGAAACTGGTGGCGGAGCACAGGGAAAAACTTATTGAAGCTGCTGCCGAAGCTGATGAGGAATTGATGCTTAAATACCTCGAAGGCGAAGAGCTGACCGTGGAGGAAATAAAAAGAGGCCTTCGCGCGGCTACCCTGTCGGTCAAAATGATACCGGTGCTGTGCGGCTCCTCCTTTAAAAACAAAGGAGTGCAGCCGTTACTTGACGCTATAGTGAATTTCCTTCCGGCGCCTACTGACGTTCCCCCCATCAAGGGGATCAACCCGGCTACCGGCACCGAAGATATCCGCCCGGCAGGCGACGATCAGCCTTTTTCTGCTCTGGCTTTTAAGATTATGGCTGACCCTTATGTGGGTAAACTTACATTTTTCAGGGTGTATTCAGGTACCCTTTCTTCCGGCTCATATGTGTACAATTCCACTAAAAGCAAGCGGGAGAGGGTAGGCCGGATATTGAAAATGCATGCCAATCACCGTGAAGAAATAGGCCAGGTTTATACCGGGGATATTGCTTCCGCAGTGGGGCTGCGGGATACAAGCACCGGAGATACCTTGTGCGATGAAAAGTTACCTATTATTTTGGAGTCTATGGAATTTCCCGACCCGGTTATTTCCGTGGCCATCGAGCCAATAACCAAGGCCGATCAGGATAAAATGGGCATTGCGCTGGCTAAGTTAAGTGATGAAGATCCCACTTTTAAGATGCATACCGACACTGAGACAGGGCAAACCATTATTTCGGGTATGGGCGAGCTGCATTTGGAAATAATTGTAGACAGACTATTAAGAGAATTTAAGGTGGAGGCCAATGTGGGACGTCCTCAGGTAGCCTACAGGGAGACCATCCGGGGCAAGGCCAAAGCTGAAGGAAAATTTGTGCGCCAGTCTGGGGGCCGCGGCCAGTACGGGCACGTGGTGCTGGAAGTGGAGCCTGCGGAACATGGGGCAGGGTATGAATTTTTAAATAAAATTGTGGGCGGGGTTATTCCCAGGGAATATATCCCGGCGGTGGACTCGGGTATTAAGGAAGCTATGGAAAACGGGGTGCTGGCCGGTTATCCCATGATAGATATTAAGGTAACCCTGCTTGACGGTTCCTACCACGAGGTTGACTCCTCTGAAATGGCCTTTAAGATAGCCGGTTCCATTGGCTTTAAAAGTGCCGCCGCAAAGTCCGGGACGGTGCTGCTGGAGCCGGTAGTGAAGGTGGAAGTTGTTGTTCTTGATGAGTACATGGGTGACGTTATCGGGGATTTAAACTCCCGCCGGGGGCGTATTGAGGAAATGGAACCCAGGGGCAATACCCAGATTATACACTCTATTGTACCACTGGCGGAAATGTTCGGTTATGCCACCGACCTTCGTTCGCGGACTCAGGGGCGGGGTACTTATACCATGCAGTTCAGCCATTATGTTGAGGTGCCCCAAAATATCGCCGAAGGCATTATTGCCCGCCGCCACGGTTAAAGACTAAGTCGAAAGTCAAAAGTCAAAAGTCAATGAGAACAGGGACCTTAGACATTAGACATTAGACCTTGGACCTTATTTTTAAATTAGAAAGGCAGGAGAAATTACAAATGGGAAAGGCAAAGTTTGAGCGCAACAAACCGCACGTAAACATTGGGACCATTGGGCACGTAGACCATGGCAAGACAACCCTTACGGCGGCCATAACCGTAGTGCTGTCCACCGTGGGTCAAGCATCGGTAAAAAAATACGATGAAATCGACAACGCCCCGGAAGAACGTGAGCGCGGCATAACCATCAACACCGCCCACGTGGAATACGAAACGAACAACAGGCACTATGCCCACGTGGACTGCCCCGGCCACGCGGACTACGTAAAGAACATGATCACCGGCGCAGCCCAGATGGACGGAGCTATACTGGTGGTATCGGCGGCAGACGGCCCCATGCCCCAGACTCGTGAGCACATTCTGCTGGCCCGTCAGGTAGGCGTACCCTACATCGTAGTATACCTGAACAAAGCTGATATGGTAGACGACCCCGAACTATTGGAACTGGTAGACATGGAAGTAAGAGAACTACTGTCCATATACGAATTTCCCGGCGACGACATACCCATCATCACCGGCTCAGCCTTAAAAGCGCTGGAATGCGGCTGTGGCAAAAAGGAATGCGAATGGTGCAAGAGCATCTGGGAACTGATGGACGCAGTAGACAGCTACGTACCCACACCGGTGCGCGCCTTAGACAAACCCTTCCTTATGCCCGTAGAAGACGTATTCAGCATCACCGGGCGCGGCACAGTAGCCACCGGCAGAATCGAGCGGGGCGCCGTCAAAGTGGGCGAAGAAATAGAAATAGTAGGTCTGCAGGAGAAACCGCGTAAGACCGTGGTAACCGGAGTAGAAATGTTCCGTAAACTGCTGGACCGCGGCGAAGCGGGAGACAACGTGGGCTGCCTCTTAAGGGGCGTAGACCGTAAAGAAATTGAGCGCGGTCAAGTATTGGCGAAACCCGGCAGCATCAAACCGCACACCCATTTCAACGCTGAAATATACGTACTGACCAAGGAAGAGGGTGGCCGGCACACACCGTTCTTTAACGGCTACCGCCCGCAGTTCTACTTCAGGACCACCGACGTTACCGGCGTAGCCGAACTGCCCGAGGGAGTGGAAATGGTGATGCCCGGAGATAACATCCGCATCAACGTAAAACTCATAACCCCCATCGCCATAGAAGAAGGACTGCGCTTCGCCATCCGCGAGGGCGGCCGTACTGTGGGCGCCGGTGTGGTTACATCGATTATTATTGCTTAGCAATTTAAAGATGCGCTTGTCTGGTTGTAAACTATCAGCAAGTGAGAGACCCGTCGTCAGGGGACCTTCCAACTGAAGGGGGCCTGCGGGTTTTACAAGGGTAAATACCAGCGGGAGCGGAACATTTTCGCCTCCCGCCTCAGTATGATCGCTTGCCTCTGAGATTTGTTTGACGGCGAAGGGAGGTTAATGAGGATTGAAGAGTCAAAAAATAAGAATTCGACTGAAAGCGTATGATCACAATATGCTGGACCAGTCGGCACAAAAAATAGTGGATACGGCAAAAAGGACCGGGGCTTCAGTAGCCGGGCCTATACCACTGCCTACTGAAAAGAATATTTACACTATATTGCGTTCACCCCACGTAAATAAGGACTCCCGGGAGCAGTTCGAAATGAGGACACATAAGCGCCTTATCGACATCCTTGAGCCCACTCCAAAAACCGTGGACGCCTTAATGCGTCTGGATCTACCAGCCGGTGTGGATATCGAAATTAAACTTTAATTGTGGATAGTTGCGGCATAATCGTAAACCGGTTTATGTTAAAAAAACTATGATCTAAACGTAAAGATTGTGTTTCCGAAAGTAATGTTCACACTGCTAAAAAGTGAACCGCTTTCTTTCGGCCGGCACTGGAGGTGCAGGATATGAAAAAAGGAATTCTCGGCAAAAAGATTGGCATGACCCAATTGTTTACCGATACTGGGCTGTCTGTACCGGTTACTGTAATTGAGGCCGGCCCTTGTTACGTAGTGCAAAAGAAAACCCCTGAACGTGATGGCTACGGCGCCGTGCAGGTGGGTTTCGGGGAAAAGCGTGAGAGATTATTTAATAAACCCATTAAGGGTCATTTTAGCAAGGCTGCTGTTCGCCCGCTAAGGATTTTGAAAGAGTTTAAGCTGGACGATTTTGAGAACTACCAGGTAGGTCAGGAAATTAAGGCCGACGTGTTCACCCCCGGTGAAAAGGTTGACGTGGTAGGTACTTCTAAAGGGAAGGGTTTTTCCGGAGGCATCAAGCGTCACAACTTCCACCGCGGACCCATGGCTCACGGCTCGAAATACCACCGGCGTCCGGGTTCCCTCGGAGCAAAAGGTCCGGCCAGGGTTTTTAAGGGACGTAAATTGCCGGGTCATCATGGTTCTGCAAGGGTCACCGTGCAGAACCTGGAAGTGGTAAGGGTGGATCCGGAGCGCAACTTGCTGGCGATAAAAGGTGCTGTCCCGGGCCCCAAGGGGAGCCTGGTAATTATCAAGGACAGCATCAAAGCCATGCAATAGCGGTGGTGCTTAAGTTGGGGACATTTCTTCGTGAATTTGTTCAAATGTAGGGGATCTGTCCAAGTTAAGAAGGTGTGTGCCCATACATCGATTGGGGACATTCCTTCGTGAATTTGTTCAAAAGTAGGGGACCTGTCCAAGCTAAGAAGGTGTGTGCCCATACATCAATTGGGGACATTCCTTCATGAATTTGTTCAAAAGTAGGGGATCTGTCCGAGCTAAGAAGGTGTGTCCCCATACCTTTGAAGGAGGAACTTATATGCCTAAAGTTGCTTTATACAACATAAACGGAGACCAGGTGGGGGAAATAGATTTAAATGACAGTGTTTTCGGTGTTTCCGTGCACCGGACCGTTATGCATGATGCCGTGGTGGCGTACCTGGCCGGTCAAAGAAGGGGCACACATGACACCAAAACCAGGTCTGAGGTTTCCGGCGGCGGCAAAAAGCCCTGGCGCCAGAAGGGTACCGGCAGGGCCAGGCACGGTAGCATACGCTCACCTATCTGGCGCGGCGGTGGTACTGTATTTGGTCCCCATCCCAGGGACTACAGCATCAGGCTGCCCAAGAAAGTAAGACGGCTGGCTATGAGGTCAGCACTTTCCTCTAAGGTTGAGGAAGGCAAAATCGTAGTGCTGGATGAATTAAAAATGGAGCACCCCAAAACCAGGGAAATGGCCCGCATATTAAACAATCTCAAAGTAAACAACAAGGCCCTGGTAGTTATTGACAGCACCGATGATAATGTAGTAAAATCCGCCCGCAATATTCCCGGGGTAAAACCGGTGGCAGCCAGCTGGCTGAATGTATATGATATCCTGGCGCACAATACTCTGGTCATAACTAAGGAAGCAGTAACCAGGGTAGAGGAGGTGCTGGCACAATGAAAGATCCGAGGGATATACTGAAAAGACCTGTGGTAACTGAGAAAAGTATGGCCCTTCAGGCTGAAAACAAATTCACCTTTATCGTGGACCTGAAGGCCAACAAGGTTGAAATCAAAAAAGCCGTGGAAGAACTTTTCAAGGTAAAGGTCAAGAAAGTACACACCATGCGGTACAAGGGCAAACTGCGTCGGGTCAGAAATGTTCTGGGCAGGACACCGGATTATAAAAAGGCCATCGTCACCCTTAAAGAAGGGGACAAGATAGAATTGTTTGAAGGAGTATAGAACCGGCCTGCCCCTTTTCGAAAAGTCAGTCGTCGGGCGTCAGTAGACGGGATTGAAGAGTTTATCCCGGCTGATAGCCGCGGATGAGTTGTAGGGCAGGAATATAAGGAGGTAATAGAAGGTGGCTATCAAGAAGTTCAAGCCTACTTCACCGGGCCGCCGGTTCGTCACCGTTTCGGCTTTTGATGAACTTACCACCGCTAAACCTGAAAAATCCCTGTTGGAGCCACTGAAGAAATCAGGTGGCCGCAATAAACAGGGCAGGCTTACGGTAAGACACCGTGGTGGCGGGCATAAAAGGCAGTACCGTATTATTGATTTTAAAAGAAATAAGGATGGCATCCCGGCCAAAGTAGCTACCATTGAATATGATCCCAACCGTTCGGCACGTATAGCGCTGCTAAACTATGCCGACGGTGAAAAACGCTACATCCTGGCGCCCGTTGGTTTGAAGGTGGGCATGACGGTAGTTTCCGGTCAGGATGCAGATATCAAGGTGGGGAATGCACTCCCCTTGAGGAATATCCCGGTGGGTACCATGATTCATAATATAGAAATGTACCCCAAGGGCGGTGGTCAACTGGTCCGCTCAGCCGGTACCTCGGCGCAGTTGATGGCCAAAGAAGGCAAGCATGCTAATATCCGAATGCCTTCGGGGGAAATGAGATTGCTTTTACAAGACTGCAGGGCCACCATCGGCCAGGTAGGCAATGTGGAGCACGAAAATATAACCATTGGTACAGCAGGGCGAAAACGCTGGATGGGTATTAGGCCCACAGTAAGAGGCGTAGTCATGAACCCTGTGGATCACCCCCACGGCGGTGGCGAGGGCCGCTCTCCCATAGGCCGGAACCCCGTTACACCATGGGGCAAACCAGCTCTTGGCGCCAGAACCAGGAAGAAAAAACCCAGTGACAAGTTGATCGTGAAAAGGCGGACCAAGTAAGGCGGCCGGGGCTGTTGCCTGATGCCGGAGACTGGAATAATCAACCTTATAATATGTTTTTTTTGATTAAGGAACGAAAGGAGGCTAATAAATGGGCCGTTCCCTCAAAAAAGGACCATATTGCGATGAAAAGCTATTGAATAAGATACAGGTAATGAACGCCTCAGGGGACAAAAGGGTGATTAAAACATGGTCCCGCCGATCCACCATATTTCCCGAGATGATTGGCCATACCATGGCCGTGCACGACGGCCGCAAGCATATTCCGGTATATGTTACCGAAGATATGGTGGGCCATAAGCTAGGGGAGTTTGCTCCTACCAGGATGTTCAGGGGCCATGGGCACCATACCGAGAGGTCTTCTTCATTAAAGTAAGCGCTTGACGAAGGGGGTATACAAATGGCAGACAATGCCGAAGCCAAAGCTATAGCCAGATACATCCGTATCTCCCCGCGCAAGGTGCGCCAGGTGGTGGACCTGATCCGGGGTAAGGATGTTCGTGAAGCTTTGGCCATACTGAAATACATGCCTAAAAGATCTTCGACACCGATAGCAAAGGTTGTCAAATCCGCCGCCGCCAATGCCGAGCATAATTATGAAATGGATAAGGATAGCCTGTACGTTGCTGAGTGCTATGTAGATCAAGGACCGACCATCAAGCGTTCCCAGCCCAGAGCCATGGGGCGGGCAGATGTACTGCGTAAGCGCACCAGCCACATAACAGTGGTGGTAAGGGAGAAGAACGCAAAATAAAGGAGGGTTAGCGTGGGGCAAAAGGTACATCCGAAAGGATTGCGCATAGGCATTATCAAGGACTGGGATGGGAAATGGTTTGCTTCGAAGAAAGATTTTGCTTCTCTCCTTCAGGAGGATGTAAAAATCCGTAAGTATATTAAAAAAAGGCTTTACCAATCCGGCATTTCCCGTATCCAAATTGAAAGAGCAGCCAACAGGCTTAAAATTACTATACACACAGCCAAACCTGGCATAGTAATCGGCCGTGGCGGAACCGAAGTGGAAAACCTCCGTAAAACGCTGGAAAAAATGACCGGCAAACAGGTGCACGTGAATATTGCTGAAATCAAGGTGCCGGAATTGGATGCACAGCTTGTGGCAGAGAATGTGGCCGCTCAGATTGAAAAAAGGACAGCCTTCCGCAGGGCCATGAAACAGGCTGTTTCCCGTTCTATGAAATCCGGGGCCAAGGGCATAAAAATCGCTTGCGGCGGCAGGTTGGCAGGCGCAGAAATCGCCCGCAGAGAGTGGTACAGTGAGGGCAAGGTTCCCCTGCACACACTGCGTGCGGATGTTGATTACGGCACTGCGGAAGCCAACACCACCTACGGTAAAATTGGCATAAAAGTCTGGATATACAAAGGAGAAGTACTGCCAGCAGCAAAGGTCAGGCCGGCTGCCGGTCAAGGAGGCGAATAGGCTCAAATGCTTATACCTAAGAGGGTTAAATATCGCAAACAGCACCGCCCCGGTCTCGCCGGCAAGGCGAAGGGCGGCACGGATATAGGATTTGGTGAATTCGGCTTGCAGGCGCTGGAAGCAGCCTGGATTACCAGCAGGCAGATTGAGGCAGCCCGTATTGCCATGACACGTTATATCAAACGTGGCGGGAAAGTATGGATTAGAATTTTTCCAGATAGGCCCATTACCCAGAAGCCCGCTGAAACCAGGATGGGTAGCGGTAAGGGTGCTCCTGAATACTGGGTGGCCGTGGTAAAACCGGGCCGGATACTATTTGAACTGGCAGGGGTTAGTGAAGAGATTGCCAGGGAAGCGATGCGTTTAGCGTCTCACAAGTTGCCCATCAAGACGAAGTTTGTTAAACGCGGGGAAGTGGGTGAGGCAAATGAAAGTTAAAGAGCTAGTAGAGATGACCGACGAGGAATTGAAGAAAAAAATAGACGATTCCAAGGACGAACTTTTTAAGCTGAGGTTCCGGCTGGCAACCGGGCAACTGGATAATCCCATGAGAATAAAAGAAGTCCGCCGTAACATTGCCCGGGTGAAGACAATTCAACGCCAGCGGGAATTAGACATTCGGCAGGCTTAGGCCGGCAAAGGAGGTAGTTTAGTGGAAGGCCGCAATTTGCGTAAAACCCGTACTGGCCTGGTGGTCAGCGATAAAATGGATAAAACCGTGGTAGTGGCCGTAGAAACACTGGTTCGGCATGCACTGTACCAGCGTACCATCAGGCGCACCAAAAGACTCAAAGCCCATGACGAGGAGAATTCCTGCCGCATTGGCGATAAGGTCAGGATTATGGAAACCAGGCCTCTCTCCAAGGAAAAGCGCTGGAGAATAATTGAAATTCTGGAACGGGCCGAACAGATATAATCCCAAGCATTATTTCAGCGTGAGGCTAATCAGGGGGATGCCTTTAAGCGCATAAAGCGCGACCTTAGTCCCCGGACAGAGCCAGCCGAAGGGAGGTTAAAGAAGCTTGATTCAGGTACAAACGGTTCTAAAAGTAGCTGACAATACCGGAGCCCGCAAGCTCATGTGTATAAAGGTACTGGGCGGGTCTCTGCGCCGTTACGCCAGCGTGGGGGATATTATTGTTTGCTCCGTGAAAGAAGCCACGCCAGGCGGCGTTGTTAAGAAAGGTGATGTGGTGAAGTGTGTGGTAGTGCGCACCGTAAAGGAAGTGCCGCGACCGGACGGATCCTACATTAAATTTGACGAGAATGCCGCAGTAGTAATAAAGGACGATAAAAGTCCAAGGGGTACTCGTATTTTCGGGCCTGTTGCACGGGAATTGCGCGACCGTGATTTTATGAAAATAGTTTCACTGGCGCCCGAGGTGCTTTAACGCATACGAAGACCAGACCCTGATGCCAAAAGGTTGGCATAACTGGTTCCAAAAGTTTAAAATTCCTACCCGATGACCGGTGTCTGGCACCCGGCGTCCGTAAAGGGAGGTGCGAAATAAATGCCCAAGATCCAAGTCAGAACAGGCGACACTGTTATGGTCATATCCGGCAAAAACAAAGGCAAAAAGGGCAAAGTGGTATCCGTTCAGCCTGATAAGAGCCGGGTAATTGTTGAAGATATCAACGTGGTCAAGCGCCATACTAAACCAACGCAAAAGATGCCCCAAGGCGGCATTGTAGAAAAGGAAGCGCCCATTCATAGCTCAAACGTGTTGTTGTACTGCAATAAGTGCAACAAAACCACCAGAATTAGCAAAAAGTTTTTGGAAGACGGGAAAAAGGTGCGGGTATGCAAGCAGTGCGGAGAGGTGCTGGGTTAACCCGTGATTAGGAATGGGGACACAAACCTTCCAAAATACAAATTAGTACAAAGGGGACAATTTTAACATCAGTAGCTGTCCCGTTCGGAAGGAGGGAATTTTGGTGTCAAGGCTCAAGGAAAAGTATAGGACCCAGGTAGTCGATGCCATGATGAAAAAATTTGGCTATGAAAATATCATGCAGGTGCCCAGGCTTGAAAAAATAGTGGTAAACATGGGTGTAGGCGAAGCTATTCAAAACAGCAAAATAATGGATGCTGCAGTTGGCGATCTTACTACCATTACCGGTCAGCGTCCGGTGGTAACCAAGGCGAAAAAATCCATTGCCGCCTTTAAGTTGCGCCAGGGGATGAAAATTGGCTGTAAGGTAACCCTGAGGGGAGACCGCATGTACCATTTTGCAGATAAAATTTTCAGTATCGCCCTGCCCAGGGTGCGTGACTTCCGCGGCGTTTCCCCTAAATCCTTTGACGGCAGGGGGAACTATAGCCTGGGAGTTAAAGAGCAGCTCATTTTTCCGGAAATTGAATACGATAAAATCGACAAAGTCCGCGGAATGGATATTATTTTTGTAACCACCGCCCGTACCGACGAGGAAGCCAGGGAATTGTTAAAGCTTATGGGAATGCCTTTCCGGGCGGCTTAATATTGATGCTGCAGGTCTAAGACTGTCTCGTAACCGTAAAGACCCACAGGCTAAAGAAGGGTTGCGAGTGAAAAATGCACCGGCAGAACTAAAAAAATGCACGTTACCGGCAAATCCGTTGGTATTAAATCCGAAAAAGGAGGGGAGACGGTGGCCAAAAAATCTATCATCAACAAATGTCTGCGCCAGCCCAAATTCACTGTGCGCAAATACAATAGATGCAAGCTGTGTGGGCGCCCCCACGCATATATGCGTAAATTCGGGATATGCAGAATATGCTTCAGGGAACTTTCTTACCGCGGTGAAATCCCGGGCGTACGCAAAGCTAGTTGGTAATCTGGAAGGAGGTAGTATTGCATGGTCATGACTGATCCCGTGGCCGACTTCTTGACACGCATTCGTAATGCTAACACGGTTTATCATGATAAAGTGGAAGCCCCGGCCTCCAAAACGAAGAGGGCTATTGCCGATATTCTAAAGGAAGAGGGCTTTATTAAGGAATGCGAGTTTGTAGCGGACGGCAAGCAGGGTATAATAAGGGTTTATTTAAAATACGGCACCAGCAAGGAGCGGGTTATCACCGGCATTAAAAGAATCAGCAAGCCGGGGCTCAGGGTTTACGCCCGCAAAGATGCTGTTCCCAAGGTGCTGGGGGGTCTAGGGTTGGCCGTCATTTCCACCTCCAGGGGGATTATGTCGGATAAGCAGGCCAGGAAGCTTGGCCTGGGCGGAGAAGTTATATGCTATGTTTGGTAGCAGCACTTACTATATAATAAGCGAAGAACGCATAAGAATTTCCGGCGTCCGGCGTTCAATAGTCCGGCGCCTGATACACAGGAGGTGCAGGCATGTCCAGGATTGGTAAACAGCCCATCCCGCTGCCCCAGGGTGTGGAAGTGATAATCGAAGGCAACAACGTGCGGGTAAATGGGCCCAAAGGGGTGCTGGAGAGGGAATTGCACCGGGATATGATTGTTCATGTTGAAGATGGCATACTGCTGGTGGAAAGACCGTCCGAAATCGGATTGCACAAATCACTGCACGGTTTGACCCGTACCTTGTTGAATAATATGGTAACCGGTGTAACCAAGGGTTTTGAAAAGAACCTGGAATTGACCGGTGTAGGATATAAGGCATCCAAGCAGGGTAATAAACTGGTGCTGGCCGTCGGATACTCGCACCCGGTGGAGATTACGCCCCCGGAAGGATTAGAGATTGATGTACCCGCTGCAACTAAAGTTGTGGTTAAAGGTATGGATAAGGAAAAGGTAGGCGCCTTAGCCGCTAACATAAGGGCTGTCCGGGAGCCGGAGCCGTATAAGGGCAAAGGCATTAAATACGAAGGTGAACGGATCCGCCGCAAGGTGGGTAAGGCCGGCGGTAAAGGCAAGAAGTAGGGCGAAGGAGTTGAATTACTGGTGATTAACAAACCTGACCGCAACAAACTGCGTGCCAAGCGTCAGGGGCGGGTGCGCAATAAAATTAGCGGCACGTCCCAGCGCCCCAGACTGAATATCTTTCGCAGTTTGAACAATATTTATGCGCAGCTTATTGATGACGAAAATGGCGTTACCCTGGCCTCGGCTTCAACTCTTTCTCCGGAACTGAAGGGTAAACTGTCCGGCGGCAACAAGGAGGCAGCTAAGGCAGTAGGCGGTCTGATTGCCAAAAACGCCCTGGATAAAGGGGTTAACCGGGTGGTTTTTGACCGGGCTGGTTATATCTATCATGGCAGGGTCAAAGAACTGGCCGAAGCCGCCAGAGAAGGCGGACTGGAATTTTAAATAAATGCGGGCAGTAAGGAGGGAAGCTGGTGTCCAGGATTGATTCAGGGAAATTGGAATTAACTGAAAAAGTTGTTTATATCAACCGGGTGGCAAAAGTGGTCAAAGGCGGCCGGAGGTTTAGCTTTTCCGCTCTGGTTGTAGTGGGCGACGGCAACGGTCACGTGGGCTCAGGTCTAGGCAAGGCGGGCGAGGTGCCGGAAGCTATTCGCAAAGGAATTGAAGACGCCAAAAAAAATATGATCGATGTTCCTCTTTCGGGTACCACTATTCCCCATGAGATTACCGGTGTTTTCGGAGCTGGCAAGGTGCTGATGAAGCCGGCCGCCCCTGGTACCGGTGTTATTGCCGGAGGTCCGGTGCGGGCGATACTGGAACTGTCTGGAGTCCGGGACATACTCACAAAATCCCTGGGCTCAAACAATGCCAATAACATGGTTAATGCCACCATGACTGCTTTGAAGAATTTAAAAACCCCGCAGGAAGTGGCTCGCCTCAGGGGCAAGACCTTGGAAGAACTACTTGGTTAGGGGTGATAATGTGGCAAAATTAAAAATTACCCTGGTCAGGAGCTTGATCGGAAAACCCGAGAATCAAAGGGTAACGGTCCGTACGCTGGGGTTGAGAAAGTTAAACAGCTCCGTGGTGCAGGAGGATAACCCTCAGATAAGAGGAATGGTTAACAAGGTGTCCCACCTGTTAAGGGTGGAGGAAGTATAAGGAGGTGCAGCCAGTGGTCCAGTTGAATGATTTGCAGCCTAACCGGGGCGCCCGTAAGAAACCCACCCGGAAAGGGCAGGGCATAGGATCGGGCCTGGGGAAGACCGCGGGTAAGGGACATAAAGGACAGAATGCCCGCTCAGGCGGGGGTGTGCGCCCCGGATTTGAAGGCGGGCAAATGCCCCTGCAAAGGCGGATGCCCAAACGTGGTTTCACCAATGCCATGTTTAAAAAAGAAATAATTGCCGTAAATCTAGACGCATTAAACCGTTTTGAAGCCGGCGCGGTGGTAACGCCGGAAACCATGCTGGAAGCAGGTTTAATCAAAAAAGTTGGGGACGGTGTCAAAATACTAGGCAACGGCGAACTGACCAGGGCCCTGACGGTACAGGCCAACGCCTTCAGTAAATCGGCGGCGGAAAAGATTGCGTCTGCCGGTGGTAAAACTGAGGTGATTTAACATGCTGGATACTTTAAAAAATGCCCTGAAAATAGACGAACTCAGGCGCAAAATAACCTTCACCCTGGCCATGATTTTCATATTCAGGCTGGGGGCTCATATCCCGACACCCGGCGTAAACAGTGATGTGTTTGCTGATTTAGTTAACAGCAACGCACTATTTGGTTTTTTCGATGTAATATCCGGTGGTTCGTTTAAAAGGTTTTCCATTTTTGCCATGAGTATTACCCCGTATATTAACGCCTCCATCATTATGCAGCTACTTACGGTGGTTATACCCAAACTGGAGAGACTGGCTAAGGAAGGTGAAGAAGGCCGCAAACAAATTACCCAGTATACCCGTTACCTTACAGTAGTGCTGGCCTTTATTCAGGGTTTGGGTACCAGTGTGGCACTTAAGAGTGCGCTATATGCACCATCTGTTTGGAACTACCTGATGGTCGCCATGACCATTACCGCCGGTACCACACTACTGATGTGGATTGGTGAGCAGATCACGGAAAAGGGTATTGGCAACGGGATTTCATTGATCATATTTGCCGGTATCGTTTCCAGGCTGCCCAGTGCCTCCTTCAGCATAATCGAATATTTGAAGGCAGGTACCATTAACGTATTCAGTGTAATTTTACTGTTAGTTATTGCAGCCATCGTAATAGCAGCCATAGTCATCGTACAGCAGGGACAGCGACGAATCCCGGTGCAATACGCCAAACGGGTGGTGGGTCGCAGGGTGTATGGCGGACAGTCCACGCACCTGCCCTTAAGGGTGAATCAGGCTGGAGTTATACCAATTATTTTTGCATCATCCATATTAATGTTCCCGGAGCAAATCGCACGTTGGTTTACCGGCAACATGGTGGCTGAATGGTATCTAGCTGTTTTCAGCTGGGGACAACCGCTGAACGCGCTTTTCTACGCGCTGCTGATTATAGGCTTTACCTATTTCTACACGGCGATAATCATGAACCCGGTGGATGTATCAGACAACATTAAAAAATATGGCGGCTTCATACCTGGCATAAGACCCGGCAGGCCTACGGCTGAATATATCAGCCGTGTGTTGGGCAGGATTACCCTGGCTGGTGCGGTTTTTCTGGCGCTGATTGCCATTTTGCCGAACTTTGTAATGGCTGCCACCAAAATTCCCAATATATCTTTCGGTGGCACTGCCCTGCTTATAGCAGTGGGTGTCGCACTGGATACCATGAAACAGGTGGAATCCCATATGCTTATGCGGAGCTATCAGGGCTTCATTAAATAGGGCGGGTAATGCTCATGATAACCTTGAAATCTGAAAAAGAACTGGTCTATATGCGGGATGCCGGAAGAGTGGTGGCCGGGGCTCACCAGGAACTTGCCAAAGCGGTTAAACCCGGCATTACTACTGCCGAACTGGATCGCCTGGCAGAAGATTTTATTTTGGCCAAGGGTGCCAGGCCGGCTTTTAAAGGTTTGTACGGCTTTCCGGCCACCATTTGCGTATCGCCCAACGAGCAGGTGGTTCACGGGATTCCCGGTTTAAGGGTTCTGGAAAATGGTGATATTATTAGTATTGATATAGGGTCGGAAATAAATGGTTATTTTGGTGATAGTGCTGTAACGCTGCCTGTAGGTGAGATTACTGCCGGGGCAGCGAAACTGCTGGAGGTTACCGAAAGTGCACTGTACACAGGTATTGAAAAGGCCGTGGACGGAAACAGGCTTTCGGATATTTCCCATACCGTTCAAAAATACGTTGAGTCCAGTGGTTTCTCCGTCGTACGTGATTATGTGGGGCACGGCATTGGCAGCAGCATGCACGAAGAACCACAGGTACCCAACTTCGGCCGGCCCGGTCGGGGACCCAGACTAAAGGCTGGGATGACATTAGCCATCGAGCCAATGGTTAATATGGGCACTCATGAGGTAAGAACTCTTCCGGATAACTGGACTGTAGTAACCAGGGATTTGAAATTATCGGCTCACTTTGAACATACCATTGCCATCACCGCGCATGAGCCGGAAATACTGACCAGGCTTTAGCCAAAGCAAGGAACGGGGTATCCGAATCTGCTTGCTGGGGATCAGGCAAAGTTCCCCGCCGCGGGAGGTGTCCGGTTTGGAAGAACATTTAGTACCCGGTCAACTGGTAGTGTCGGTGTCCGGACGTGACCGGGGGAAATATTATCTGGTTCTGGATAAGACGGTTAATAATATGTATCTGGTGGCAGACGGTGAATACCGCAAAGTAGCCGGTCCTAAGAAAAAAAATATCAAACATCTTAGTCCGTTGCCGCAAATCGATGCTGAGTTTTCGGAAAAAATCAAATCCGGTCGCAAGATTACCGACCTGGATGTCCGGAAGGCTTTAAAAGGGATGCTCAATGTTGAAGGATAATAGTACCCCGTAATAAGGAGGTTGGCTTATTCCTAATGTCAAAGCAGGATGTTATAGAAGTAGAGGGTACCGTAATTGAGCCGTTGCCAAACGCCATGTTTCGGGTTGAACTTCAAAACGGGCATAAAGTGCTGGCCCATGTTTCCGGGAAAATTCGGATGAACTTTATTCGCATATTATCCGGGGACAGGGTTATGGTGGAGTTATCGCCTTATGATTTGACCCGGGGCAGAATAGTATACCGTTACAAATAAAACACCTAAGTAGTAAAACTCTTTATTGTAATCAGGTTTTTAGCCTAAAAGGGGGCTTAAATAATGAAAGTACGGTCTTCGGTAAAACCAATTTGTGAGAAATGTAAGATTATCAAACGCGAAGGCAAGGTCATGGTAATTTGCGAGAATCCCAAACATAAGCAAAGACAGGGATAATTGAAAGTACCACCCTTGGTATCCGTGGATGCTTAAACGGAAGTGCAACAAAGAGAAATATGGGAGGTGTAATCTGATACATGGCACGTATCGCAGGGGCTGATCTGCCCCGGGATAAGCGGGTGGAAATTGCTCTGACGTATATTTATGGCATTGGCAGGTCCACATCAAAAAAGATACTGGAACAGACAGGAATCAATCCCGACACCAGAATGCGCAACCTGACAGAGGAAGAAATAAACAGGCTCAGGGATGCCATTGAAAAGAATCACAAAGTTGAAGGTGATTTGCGCCGGGAGATAGCCCTGAATATTAAACGGTTGATTGAAATCGGTTGCTATAGGGGCTTAAGGCACCGCCGGGGACTTCCCGTCCGGGGCCAGCGCACCAAAACCAATGCGCGTACCCGTAAAGGTCCCAAGAAGACAGTGGGCGTGCGTCGCAAGAAATAGTTATTGTTCCCAAAAGACCGGTATTGCCGATAAATATGCGGTGCCGGGGGGTATTAAAAAAACTATTGGGGTTGAAAAACCCGGATGTAGGGAGGTTAGAGAATGGCACGTCGCGCCGTCCGTACCAAAAGGCGTGAAAGAAAAAATATTGACCGTGGGGTGGCCCATATCAAATCCACCTTTAACAATACCATCGTTACCATTACTGATGTCAAGGGTAACGCTATATCCTGGGCCAGCGCCGGACAGGTGGGATTTAAAGGTTCCAGAAAGAGTACACCTTTCGCAGCCCAGATGGCTGCTGAACAGGCTGCTAAAGAGGCCATGGAACACGGCATGAAAGAAGTAGAGGTAATGGTCAAGGGACCGGGGGCCGGCCGGGAGGCTGCCATCCGTTCATTGCAGGCTGCAGGCCTGGAAGTAAACCTGATTAAAGATGTGACACCTATTCCGCATAATGGCTGCCGGCCGCCCAAGCGCCGGAGAGTATAAGGAGGATTGATAGCTTAATGGCCAGGTATACCGGACCACAGTGCAGGCTCTGCCGCCGGGAAGGCATAAAGCTTTACCTCAAAGGGGACAGGTGCTATTCCGGAAAATGCGCGGTGGATCGTAAAAGTTACGCTCCCGGTGCGCACGGGCAAGCACGCGGCAAAAAAGTTAGCGAGTATGGCATACAGTTGAGGGAAAAGCAGAAAACTCGCCGTATTTACGGCGTTCTGGAAAACCAGTTTCGTGGTTATTTTACAAAGGCCGAGCGTCAGCAGGGCATAACAGGTGAAAACCTGCTCCGAATGCTGGAGAGAAGGCTGGATAATGTTGTTTACCGCCTGGGGTTGGGCGCTTCCAGGGTTGAAGCCCGGCAATTGGTGAGACATGGCCACTTTGCTGTAAATGGCCGCAAGGTTAACATACCATCATTTTTGGTAAGTGTTGGTGATGTAATCGAAGTCCGGGAAAAAAGCAAAGAATCCCCCCGGATCAAAGAATTGACCGAACGGGCGGCTGACAGGACATCCCCGGCATGGCTTGAATATGAACCGGCCCAGACCAGGGGGCGTATGGTAGCGCTTCCGGCCAGGGAGCAGATTGATGTCCCTGTACAGGAACACCTAATTGTGGAGCTGTATTCAAGGTAGTCCCCTTTTTGATGGAATGGCGGCGGATCTGCAAGGCGCTGCTATGGCACCACGTGTTATATTGCAAAATCATGCAGTTTCGTTCCCGAACAACTTGACGTGGCGGCGCCGGTGCTGGAAATGGGGCGGCGAGGGGCTTTTTTGTTGCCCGGAGCCCCGAGATTCTCATGTCTGAAGTCTTAGGACCGACGACTATTCTGGGAGGGTACCATTAGTATGTTGGAAATCGAGAAACCCAAGATAGAGTGCATTGAAACCAATGAGGACAATACCTACGCCAAGTTTGTAGTGGAACCGCTGGAAAGGGGATACGGCATAACCCTGGGGAATTCCCTCCGGAGGATTCTGCTTTCTTCTCTTCCCGGCGCTGCCGTGACTTCGGTGAAAATTGAAGGGGTATTACACGAATTTTCAACTGTTCCCGGAGTACAGGAGGATGTTACTGATATTATCCTGAACCTCAAGGGATTATGTCTGAAAATGTATTCCGATGAGGAAAAGTTACTGCGTATTGAAGCCAAGGGCGAGGGTGCGGTAACAGCTGGGGATATCATCGGTGATGCGGACGTGGATATATTAAACCCCGATTTGCATATCGCCACCCTTGCTTCCAATGGCCGTCTTTTTATGGAAATGGCCATTTCCAAGGGAAGGGGTTACGTGACGGCGGAGCGCAATAAAAAGGGTGAGCACATTATTGGTGTCATACCCGTAGACTCTGTGTACACCCCTGTACGCAGGGTGAATTATACAGTGGAGAATACCCGGGTGGGCCAGCGTACCGATTACGATAAGCTTACGCTGGAGGTGTGGACGGACGGCAGTATCAATCCTGATGAGGCCGTGAGTCTTTCCGCCAAGATAATGGGTGAGCATCTGCGTTTATTTATCGGTTTAACTGAAACAATTAACGATGTGGAAATAATGGTGGAAAAAGAAGAAGAGCAAAAGGACAAAATAATGGAAATGACCATTGAGGAACTGGATTTGTCCGTACGCTCCTATAACTGCCTGAAACGAGCCGGCATAAACAGCGTGGAAGAACTGACCCAGCGTAACGAGGAAGATATGATGAAAGTACGTAACCTGGGTAAAAAATCCCTGGAAGAGGTAATACAAAAACTTAACGAATTAGGACTTTCTCTTAGAAAAGACGACGATTAAGGGGGGAAAAACGGTGGGCTATCAAAAATTAGGATTGAATACCGGTCACCGAAATGCCATGCTGCGAAATTTGGTTACATCGCTGATCAAGGAAAAGCGTATTCAGACCACCGAAACCCGGGCTAAAGAAGTAAAAAGCATAGCTGAAAAAATGGTCACCTTGGCCAAGCGGGGAGATCTGGCCGCCCGTCGGCAGGCGCTGGCTTATATGTATGACGAAGAAGTTGTGCGTGATCTTTTTGACAAGGTTGGCCCCATATATGCTGACAGGCCAGGTGGATACACCAGGATCGTCAAGGTAGGCCACAGGCGGGGCGATGCCGCACCCATGGTAATACTGGAACTGGTGTAAGTGAAGGAAGCAACAAACTTTATATCCTTTGCCGGTGTCTCTCATTATTATAATGAGGGTGACAGTCCGGCTATAAATAATATTAACGCTGTAATACGACGGGGCGAATTCATAGCTGTTGTGGGCGCCAACGGATCGGGCAAGTCCACCCTGGCAAGGCATATGAACGCCCTGTTGTTGCCATCCCGGGGCAAGGTTCTAGTAAACGGCGCCGATACCCGGGATGCCGAAAAAACAGTGGATATACGCAAACATGTGGGCATGGTTTTTCAAAACCCGGATAACCAGTTGGTAGCAGCTTTGGTGGAGGAGGACGTAGCCTTTGGTCCGGAAAACCTGGGGCTAGACCCGGATGAAATAGTCCTCCGCGTTGATTCAGCCTTAACGGCGGTTGGCCTGTCGGAGTTTAGGAACAAGCCGCCCCACTTGCTTTCAGGGGGACAAAAACAGCGTCTGGCCATTGCCGGGGCTCTGGCCATGCGGCCGGACTACCTGGTTCTGGATGAGCCCACGGCTATGCTGGACCCCGGTGGCAGGAAAGAAGTTTTGTCGCTGCTTGGTTGTTTAAAAAAGGAATACGGCATGGCACTGGTATTGATAACCCATCTTATGGAAGAGACGCTGCTGGCCGACCGGGTATGGGTGATGTCCGGCGGTGCTCTTGTTGCAGATGATTCCCCGCGCCAGGTTTTCCGCCATTTGGAGCTGCTGGCGGAGGCCGGCCTTGAGCCTGCCCCCGCAGTAATGCTGGCAGCCAGGCTGAGAAGGGCCGGGTGGGACGTTCCGGAACATATTCTTACCCTGGATGAATTGGTGAACAGCATATGCCGGTTATAACAATGGAAGATGTACACCACGCTTATTTGAAAGGAACCTCTCTGGAAACCCATGCCCTGCAGAATATTAACCTGGAAGTGTCCGAAGGGGAAATACTGGCTTTAGCCGGACCCACCGGCTCCGGAAAATCTACCCTGGCCATGCTGCTTAACGGGCTACTGGTTCCTACCAGGGGCCGGGTATTGATCAACGGGCTGGATACAAGGCAAAAAAAATACCGCCGGGAATTGTGGCGGCAGGTAGGACTGGTTTTTCAGTACCCGGAATATCAATTTTTTGAGGAAAATGTTTTTAAGGAAGTTGCTTTTGGTCCTTCAAATATGGATCTCACGCCTGCAGAAATTGAGCAAAGGGTCACTCATGCTCTCAAAAATGTAGGACTGGATCCTGAAGTGGTTAGAGAGCGCTCCCCCTGGTCTTTAAGCGGCGGTCAGAGGCGCAGGGTGGCACTGGCCTCAATCCTTGCTAATAGACCCCGTGTACTGGTACTGGATGAACCCACGGCCGGTATAGATCCCGCCGGCAAGCGACAGATTTTCAAAACGATAAAAAAACTGAAGCAAGACGAAAGCATTACGGTGATACTGATAACCCACAATATGGATGATATAGCCTCAATGGCAGACCGTGTGCTGGTGCTGGAGAGGGGGAAACCATTTTTTATGGGGACGCCGGCGGAGGTTTTTGCAGATCCTCCGGGGCTGCGCTCCATTGGACTGGATGTACCCTTTGCAGCGGAACTTAAACACAGGCTCAACACCAACGGGGTGCCGCTACAGACAGACGGATTGACCATTGATGGGGTGGAGAAAGAAATAAACAGCTACCTACGTAGCAAAAAATCAGTAGTCAGTAGTCAGTAGTCAGTAGTTAGAATGAGAGAACGGTTTTTCGTCTCGAAGTATTCTGAATCCTGCCCTGAAAATACAATTTTCATCGTCTGATGGTGCCGTGTTAGCGGCATGAATGTCTGACTACTGAATTCCGAATACCTGAATAAATATTTCCGAAACAAAACTTCTTTTGCAAAAGGTTAGTAAATTGCTGGAAGCATATTCTCGGGGCATTAAAGAATTCTGACTACTGACTACTGAATAATGAGGTTTTTCCCTTGTTTGATGGATTAACTGTGGGGCAGTATATACCCGGGAATTCGCTTGTGCATAACCTGGACCCACGAACTAAAATATTGTCAATGGTTTTTATGATTATTGGCACTACCCTAGCCAAGGGTGCTGGCTTTGTGCCGGTAACCGGGGTACTACTGCTGTCAGTGCTGCTGTCAGGTATTTCACCCGTTTTTATATGGCGCGGCCTTAAAGCTCTTTGGTTTGTTTTGCTTTTTACTTTTATCTTGCAGGCATTATTTACTCCCGGGGAGCCGGTTTATACCCTGGCCTTTCTTACTGTCACCAGGGAAGGTTTGCTGCTGGGGGGGCAGATGCTGCTACGGCTAACGTTGCTGATACTGGCCAGTATCTTACTGATCATGACCACTACCCCGGTGAACCTTACAGCCGGCATAGAACAGTTGGCCCATCCGTTACGGCGGTTAGGGATACCCGTGCATGAGATGGCCATGATGATGACCATTGCCCTCCGCTTTGTACCGGCACTACTAGAGGAGGCTTTTACCGTGATCAGGGCTCAGCAGGCCAGGGGTGCGGGATTCAGCGGTGCCAGGCTGGAGAAAAAGTTTTATGCTCTGATATCTCTGATGGTTCCTGTGTTCTCGGGGGCCTTCCGGCGGGCAGAGGAACTTTCCACGGCTATGGAAGCCCGCTGTTATCGGGGTGGTGCCGGGCGCACAAAAATGAGGCAGTTGCATTACAACTCCAGGGATTATTGTGTGTTCGTCTTTTCCGGAGCTACCCTGGTGGCAGCGGTATTGCTCAGATAAAAAGTCGAATGTCAAATGTCGAATGTCAAATGTCAAAAGAAAGCTGGAAACCTGAGGCCTTGGATCTTAGACCTTGGACTTTAGACCTTGGACTTTAGACCAGAAAAATTGGGAGCCATGCGGAATATTAAATTAACCGTCGCTTATGACGGTACCAGCTACTGCGGTTTTCAGGAACAGAGGGGAACGGGACTTCTCACCATCCAGGGGGAACTGGAAAGGTGTCTGCACCGTCTTAGCGGCACCACTGTAAGGGTAATAGGGGCCGGCAGGACTGATGCCGGGGTTCATGCCCGGGGCCAGGTTATAAATTTCAACGCTGGCGGGTGGAATATACCTACGGAGAGAATACCTCTGGCCATGAACGGCTGCCTGCCTCCGGATATAGCGGTAGTAAATTCTGAAGATGTGCCCGAGGATTTTCATGCCCGTTTTTCGGCGGTGTCTAAAACCTACCGGTATGCAATTTATAATTCCCGTATACCCGATCCCATGTTCAGTCGCTACAGTTATTTTGTTCCCAAAGCGATAGATTTTAAAGCTGTCAGGGAAGCAGCGGCGCTGCTGACAGGCAGGCATGATTTCGCGGCCTTTAAGGCTGAAGGCAGTCCCGTTAAGTCCACAGTACGCCATTTGTTTAGCCTGGACGTTCAGGACACCAGCAAAATAGTGGAACTTTTCTTCAGGGGAGACGGTTTTTTATATAATATGGTGCGTATAATGACCGGAACCCTGCTGAAAGTGGGACTAAAAAAATACCCTCCGGAACATGTGCGGCTTATCCTTGAGGGCAGAAAGAGGGAACTGGCGGGGCCAACGGTACCACCCCAGGGCCTTTGCCTGATGAAGGTAGAATATTCAATATAAAGTTTCTTGACACTGGAAATTTAAAGTATTAAAATGTTTATATGTGCCACGCTCAGCCACGAGCCCCGGTTGAGCTGGCAAAGAGATATCTAATTATTACTTGTCGGAATTCGCTTTAGTGAATTCCTTCTATCCCAATCGCCAACCCCAATCGCCAACCACTAAAATGGTGGATGTAGCACAGGCTTTTTTGCAAGCTTTTTCAGGAGGGAATAGAGAATAATGAAAACAACATACATGGCCAAGCCGGGCGAACTGGAGCGCAAATGGTATGTTATAGACGCCGAAGGCAAGGTCTTGGGACGCATGGCAGCGGAAGTCGCCAGCATACTCAGGGGAAAACACCGCCCCACCTATACCCCAAATGTTGATGCCGGTGATCATGTCATAATTATTAACGCTGGCAAGGCGGTACTTACCGGAAACAAGCTACAGAAGAAGGAATATATTCGCCACAGCGGTTATCCCGGCGGATTGAAAAGAACCAGCTACGCCATTGTGATGAGGGATAGGCCCGAGCTGGCAATTAGAAAAGCTATTGAAGGTATGCTTCCCCACAACCGCCTGGGAGCGGCCATGGCTAAAAAATTGAAGGTGTACCGCGGACCAGAACATCCACATCAGGCTCAAAAGGTCGAAGCCTGGTCAAGGTAGATGACCAGGGAATAATGAAAGCAGCTGCTGCAACGTAATGGAAGGAGGAAAATCTTTGGCTCAGGTCAAATTTTACGGCACAGGCCGCCGCAAGAACGCGGTGGCAAGGGTGTATATTTATCCAGGCGAAGGAAAAATAACCATTAACAATAAAGAGGTACTGGCTTATCTTGGGCGCAGGGTGCTGGAAATGGTGGTACGTCAGCCCCTGGAGCTTACAGGTACTGCGGGCCGCTTCGATGTTTATGTCAAGACCCTTGGCGGTGGCGTTAGCGGCCAGGCCGGGGCTGCACGGATGGGGTTGGCCCGGGCGCTGGTGCAGTCGGATCCCAACCTGCGGCCGGCATTAAAGAAAGCTGGCTTTTTAACCCGCGACCCGAGGATGAAGGAAAGAAGGAAATACGGTCTCAAAAAGGCTCGCAAGGCTTCACAATTTTCGAAACGTTAAAGGAAGGGCAACCTTCCTTTTTTCATATATTCCCTCTCTTTTTCATAAAATTATTGTAACTGTTCAGTCCAAGGTCGAAAGTCTAAAGTCTAAAGTCGAAGGTCTCAGTTTCCCAGTTCTCGTTGACTTTTGACATTCGACTTTTGACAGTTTATTTGGCCAATGAAAAAGGAGGGATTTTTGTTGCCTGTTTTTACCAGGCTCCCGAAGAGGTCTTATTGGCTGGTGGGAGCCTTTATCGCTGTCCTGGGCTTTTTAGTTGCCGGACTCATATCCGGGTCGCTGGAAAGAAGGTCAATCGAAGCTCTTTCCCGGGTTATGGTAAACAGGGTCGTGGTTGTAGACCCCGGGCACGGGGGTATTGATCCTGGAGCCAAGGGCTCCGGTGGGGCAGTGGAAAAGGAAATTACCCTGGCTGTAGCCAATAAACTGGCTGATTTTTTACGACAGTCAGGGGCTAGGGTGATTCTTACCAGGGAGACGGATACCATGTTATGCGATCCCGATACCAGTGGGCTGCTGGCTAAAAAAAGGCAGGATCTTTCCAGGCGGGTAAACATGGCCAATGAAAATAAGGCCGACGCTTTTGTAAGCATACATGTAAACAGCTATAAGTCCGACAGCCGGCAGCACGGGGCCCAGACCTTTTCCCAGCCCGGGTCCGAAGAAAGCAAGGAGTTAAGCAAATCCATTCAGGCGGAAGTAATCCGCCTGCTGAAAAATACCAAACGCAAGCCTAAGGAGGTAGATTACTTTACCGGTAGAGAATCCCAAATACCTTCAGTTATCGTGGAGATTGGTTTTGTTTCTAACCCGGAGGAAGAAAAACTGTTGCAAGACCCGGGATACCAGACAAAAGTGGCTTTTAGCGTATATGCAGGGATTGTTAAATATTTTGCCGCATCCCGGGAATAATGGCAGGTTTTTATTGTTTCTGAAAGGAAACAAGGGATAAATAATTCGTGGCCTACAGTTTGTGGGTAATTTGATGTTTTTCTATTAAAATGGTAATAAAGGGCTGACATAAGAGTTTTATTTTGAGGGATTATAACACATGGGTTCCTAATATTTTAATTAGGAGGTATGTGGATGATTAAAGCATGGAATGACTCTCAGAAAGGTGTGGAAGTCAAACCTGCTGCCTACGCCAATGAGGCCATGGTTTGTTATAATGGTCTGCTGGCAAAGTCAGGTGCCGACCAGGTATACCTGCACTGCGGTTTCGGCGACCCCAGGCACTGGAGCAATACCAGCACCCAGAGGATGGAGCGTACTCCCAAGGGCTGGGAGAAAGCTATCAGACTGGCGGATAATCAGGCCATTATTTGTTTTAAGGATTCAGCCAATAACTGGGACAACAACAACGGATTCAACTGGACCATCTACTAGGTTTTGCAAGCGCCCGGAAATCCGGGCGCTATAATTTTTGTGTGCGCATGTAAGTAACGTAATGCATTACTTTTTCAAGATGGAAAGCTATATGTCTTCACGCCAGGAATCGATCATACTGTTGTTCACGGCTATGGCCCCGGAGTAAAACCTGTTGATGTGCCAGCCCTCCAGCCCGGGTAGGTATGTTACGTACTTGCTATCAAAAATTGATTTGGGGTTGTAATAAATCATATTGGCATAGCCCAGCATGAACAAAACCTTTTTGCCGGGGTTGGCATTGGCTATCCAGAGGGCCTTGTCGCATGTAAATTCCTTAATTTCTTCAGGTTTAGTACTGTAGTCGGCGTCGGAGAAGGAAAAATATTTAAGAGGATCAATCCTGGCAAATACATACAATATGCTTTCTTCCTCATCGCTAATACGTATCTCCCTGGCGTAGTAAGTCACATTCACCGGGCTAAGGTTTATGGCAATGCTGCCGAACCTGCTGTTTAATGTGTCCGTCAGATCCGCATAGTTATCCTGGGTCTCGGTAAATGGTTTAACCATGCCGTTTTTAATCCAGGAGTTGATAGATTCCGTGTATAAAAAGGCGCGGTAGATCAAAGCAGCCGCCTCGGCTCTGGTCAATTGGCCGGTGGGCCTGAAGTTGCCGTCACCGTATCCCCGGATAAGTCCCTCCTGAAGGGCGGGGGCGATGTCCGGCCCGTATTCAGCCGCAAATTCTTCGTAGTCTTTAAATTTCTTCAGTCTATCCTGCCAGTCCGCCTGCTTCTTCAGTTTTTTTGCCCTGGCCAGCGCGGCTACGGCTTCTTCTCGCAGAATTGGCACGTCCGGCCGGAAAAACAGGCCTTCATTGGTTTTAGTGGAGTTGAAAAAATCTTTGGCTTTCTCTGCCTGGGGTAAGCACCAGTGGCTTAGCGGTACATCCGTAAAGGTTGGGTCGCTTACCCCGGCAACCTTCAGACCAGCGGCATTAACCAGCATGGCGGTAAATTCCGCCCGGGTAACCGAATTATCAGGCCTGAATTTCCCGTCTGAATAACCTGAAATTATGTCCCTTTCCACCATTAACTGAATGGTGCCGGCGGCCCAGTGGTTCGAAGACACGTCGTTAAAGGCTTCATATGCCGGGGCCATGCAAGGGAAAGCTGTCAGTGATATGTAAAATATGGCGAGAAAAAATAGTTTTTTAGTCATCAGCCCCCTGTGATACTTCTATATATATTAAGACGGTATTTGGTGGATAATTGTTCCAAAAGAAATATTGCCCCGACCGGGTAAATAGAAAAGCTGGATTATATTCCCGGGGCAAGGCTATAGGTGTATAAGGGGCATTAAATAATGAAAGGGCTTCACCCCCCCGGGGTGATAACCCTTTTATCTCGCTAACAGCCTGTAAGACCTCGTCCTCGAATGTCGGGGATCAACGGTCTGTAAAGCTCGTTTAGTTGGGGACATTCCTCTGACCCTAGATCCAGGCTCCAAAGAGAGGTGTGTCCCCATACCTTTATGTTCAATCTAAGGGTTCGGTAGGGGAATAATCCCTTCCGAACCCAAGGCTCACTTATATTATGCGCTAAAATTGTACGGCCTTGCCGAATTCATGTGTAAAACGCATGGAGTCAAAAAGCTGTATGTCCTGCTTGGATACTCCTGGCCCTATTTTGGCCATCAGGACATTGGCGGGGTGCTCCAATATATCAGGATCGTCAGTAGATATTGTTTTCAATCCGGCCTCGGTGAACATACCTGTAAGCATCTTCTGGTACTGCCAGACATCCAGGCCGCTGTTTCTGAGATCCCAGTGCCAGGCATACTCCATGGTGATAGCTATGAAGTCCTCCAGGAACCTGGCTGCAAATCCTACTTTCAACAGGTTTATACCAATTTTACAGTTGCGCCAGTCTGTGCTTGTTTCTATGCCGCCCATTTCCAGTATCCTGGGATGCTTACTCCAGCGGGTGTATTCGTCAGGCGGATGAAAGGTTACATAGCCTACTATTTCTTTCTGGTGTCTGGCGATATAAATTAGGCCTTTTGGCATTCGGGCAATGCTGCTCAGAGCCTGTTTTTGTTTCCGGGCAGGCCTGAAATTATTTAAATTACCGTTCATGCTGAGTGTCTCAAGATAATCTCCTGGAGCCGGGCCCTCAATGACGACATTGCCCCTGGGAGTTTGTAGTTCCATGACATCCTGAAGCATGTTGGTCATCACCTTCTTCTATTGGTAACCGCCTGACCATTAAAAAAGCAGTTTACCCATCATATTAGCTGCTTAGAATTATTATAGTTATACAGTCCGGACATTACAATAGACCCAGAGTATTAGCTGCAATTAAAAATTTTATAAAAATTCATTTCATTTTTTATCGTATGGAAAATTGCCATAATGGAAAAGGTTATGATAAGATAACAACAA
>Ga0209347_1001354_pt1 | contig 41162 bp, 35 predicted proteins | sample AutmiccommuBRH23_FD_187382 | JGI IMG/M metagenome (GOLD analysis project Ga0209347, IMG submission 187382) | Deep subsurface microbial communities from Mt. Terri, Switzerland - Autotrophic microbial communities BRH/23 (SPAdes) (version 2) | ecosystem: Environmental > Aquatic > Deep subsurface >... | reverse complement strand
AAACGTCTAAATCTTTCATTCTCTCAAGAAATTTGTTAGAAGCAGTTAGAACTTCTGCATCGCTATATGTTCTGCAATCCCTTGCAAAGAGATTTTTGCATTTTAATCCACAAAACCTCTCATCATGGTCACAGTATGCCTTTTTACAGTCTATCTGAAAAGATTTAATAAAATCATAACAATATCCGCGCGACATTGTTAGAATCGTCTCTTGTTTGTTAGAATAGTTTGTAATACATAATAGATCATTAAAACAATCATACAAATAAAACTGTGTCACAATACGTGCGGTTATAAACCGCAAACGGTATTCTGATACCCAATCGAAAATCGTTTCGTTCACAATAATTGTATACTCTGTACCTGTTCGAGCGATAAACCCGAACTTTCTTAGAAGTAATCTAATATTGGCGCCATTCCCCCAATGCAATTCATCGGCAATTACCTCCAAATATGCTCTTGCGTATACTTCGAGTTTTAGGCGCCGTAGTGGCGCTAATTTGTGTGAGATGATCAGATTCACGCTTTGTCCCTCCGTTTTAAATGTATTGCCACGCACAATTCTTCGGGGATGATGGTGTCAGGCACCGCAGTTTTGCATTTATTTGATTCTGCTTATCATGCTTCTTGCTGTGGATTCTGTTATACCTATCCCTTCTTCTGCCGCTTTTTATCAATTTATATATTTCTTGACGCATTCCTTCCATATTTTCCTCCACAGTATTCCTCTCTCCAAGCTCTCCCCAAAATAATACACCTCCTGACATTATATTACCAGAAGGTGCACCAATTGTAAATATTTACCTTAATATATGCGAATGTGCGAAGCCTGGCACCATATTCTATTGGGTGCATAAAACAAGCTTTATTAGGAATATAATAGAAGAAAGGTTTAAGTTTGGTTTGATTTAGTTTAAGTTTAGTTGCAGTTTGCCGTAAAACATGCTAGAATGGAGGTGAGAGGAGTTGTTTATTATGAGTACTGCGGAAATGCATAGGTTAGATGAGCACACCGAGGAATACGCTGCAACCATCGCAGACTACGTTGTTGAGAATGATGATATGAAGACCTTCGTTAAACAAGTGTATAACTTTATCGAAGCGCGTACGTTAAACATTAAGCCAAAATTGATTTATAGTGACAATATTTTTGTTTCTAAGGAGCAGACTGCGGAGTTAATTCTAAAGCTTATAAAAAGTATGAGGGACGCTGAATCCGCTGATACACACATCCAATACAGCACTGGTGAGCTGGCTAAATATTTTGGAGTCTCTATCACTGCTATCAACAAGTGGATCTGCGAAGGTCGATTTATTGGAGTGGAGAAAAAAGAAAAGAACAAACAGATAAAAATCTCAAGTACCACTGAGTGGAGAGCATTAACAGGACAGTTATATCCAGTCTATGAGATCGTCAATGATTATAAGGCGCGTGAAGCCCAGCGAGAAGAAAACAGTAAGGCAAAGACGGAGAGGCAAATGCTCTTGGAAGCTATTGAAGTATTCGAGCATAAGTATGACAAGAGCTTTGTTGACTTTTTGAAGAAAGAAGACAAGACACCCGAGGAAGAAAGAGATGCTTCTGAGTGGGCATACTTGCTTAGCAGGTTGAAAGATGAGTGATGAAAAACAGCCTCTAAGCTCGTTACCCACTCTTGAAAGGGATTTTGCTGATATAATCATGCACCGCAGCAATACAGACAAGCAAGGTATCCAATCTAATATAATCGCACAAAGAGCAACATACAAAGTCAATGACGGCTCTTTACTCTACATAGTGGAATACATAGATAAACACGATAAAAGTAAAGTTGACCATTTCTTTTACGATTGGTATCGCCAAGATGGGACAGTCAGGATGAAATTTCATAGTGAAACCCACGGGGAGGATAAACGCTATCAAACCTCGACAGAACCTTACCATATTCATAAGGATACAGAAGATATCTTATCCAACATTGACAGGTATCCAAATTACAACTTAAGGGATTTGAGATCTGTATTGGAGTTCATCCGTTGGCATTTATACATTTGTGAGGCGGAAGATCATTTAAGAACTAACGACAAGAAATACAAAAAGAAGAAAAAATGATAATCACAGGCTATTAAGTTATTGAACTAATTTACAGCAATAACTTAATAGCCTGCACCTTACTTACACATATTCAACAATTTGACTTTTCCCACTACTCCACAGTTACTGATTTAGCCAAGTTCCTTGGCTTATCCACGTCGCAGCCTTTTTCCACTGCCATATAATAGGCCAGGAGTTGCAGGGGGGTTACTGCTACTACCGGAGCCAAGATGTCTGATACTTTGGGGATATACATGGTGTAATCCGCTACTTTTTCTACCTCTGTGTTGCCTTCCTTTGCTATTGCGAATACGAAGGCGCCCCGGGCTTTTACTTCTTTTACGTTGCTGACCATTTTCTCGTAAAGCTCATCCTGGGTAAGAACTGCGAGGACTATTGTGCCCTCTTCTATCAGGGCTATAGTTCCATGCTTGAGCTCTCCGGCAGCATAGGCCTCTGAGTGTATATAGGATATCTCCTTGAGCTTCAGGGAGCCTTCAAGGGCTACAGCGTAGTCTATTCCCCTGCCAAGGTAGAATATGTCCTTGGCATTGCAATTGGTGGTGGCAAACTTCTGTATGGTTGATTTATGCTTAAGTGCTTCCTCTACAAGACCAGGAAGTGTTCTCATTTCCTCTTTGATTGCTCCAATTTCCTCATCCTTCAAGGTTCCTTTGAGCTTAGCCATGTACAGTGCAATTATATATAGTGCTATAAGCTGGGTTGTATAGGCTTTTGTGGATGCAACTGCAATCTCGGGGCCTGCCCAGGTGTAGAATACGTCGTGGGACTCACGGGCTATTGAGCTGCCTACAACATTGACTATGCTGAGTATCCTGGAGCCCTTTCTCTTGGCTTCCTTCAGGGCAGCCAGCGTGTCGAGGGTCTCTCCCGATTGGCTCACCACTATTGTCAGAGTCTTTTCATCCACGATAGGGTCCCTGTATCTGAATTCCGAAGCGATTTCCACTTCTACCGGAATCCTTGCAAGCTTTTCTATGACATATTTGCCCACCATGCACGCATGAAAAGCGGTACCGCAGGCTACCATATATATTTTGTTGAACTGCTGAAGCTGTTCCTTTGAAAGCTTTATGCCGTCCAGCTTTATGCTTGTGAAGTCAGGCAGCACTCTTGAGGTCATGGTATCCTTTATAGCCTTGGGCTGTTCATGGATCTCTTTTATCATGAAGTGCTCGAAGCCGCCCTTTTCAGCTGCAGCCACATCCCAATTCACTTCAAATACTTCCTTGCTCACTGCTTTGCCGCTTTCATCATAGAAGCTTATTTTGTCCTTCTCTATAACTGCAAGCTCATTTTCATTAAGAAGGTACATCCTTCTTGTATGGTTCAATATGGCAGGTATGTCCGAGGCTATGAAGTTTTCCCCGCTGCCTATGCCTACTATAAGTGGATTTTCTTTTCTTACACATACTATTTTGTCAGGTTCTCTCCTGCTTATTACAGCAAAGGCATAGGAGCCTCTGATTTTCTCAAGCACCTTCTTTACAGCCTCAATAAGGTCCCCATCGTAGAAAAAATCTACATAATGCGCAAGCACTTCTGTATCGGTCTCCGATTTGAAGACATATCCCTGCTCTATAAGCATGCTCTTTATGCTCATGTAGTTCTCTATTATACCATTGTGAACTACTGCGATATCACTGGAACAGTTGGTATGGGGATGGGAATTCACATCAGAGGGCTCACCATGGGTAGCCCATCTTGTATGGCCTATTCCCAGACTTCCATCCAGGGTCTCTTTTTTCAAATGCTCCTCAAGCACTGCGAGTCTGCCTTTATATTTCCTTACATCAATATTTCCGGCATTATAAATTGCCACTCCGGCAGAGTCATATCCTCTATATTCAAGCTTCTGCAAACCTTCTATCAGAACAGGAACGGCTTTCTTATCTCCTATATATCCTACAATCCCACACATATATTAATACTCCTCTCGATTAATTGCCGCATGCCATATGACATGTGCATTGATTTATCATTTTTACTCATTCTGGTTACGCGTTTCGCGTTGCACGTTACGGGATTTGAGTATTCCTTCGAAGCCTGCTCGGACGGCCAATGGCCGCCCCTACAGAGGACAGGCATGGAAACCTGCCCCTACACCTCGTATCCCGCATCTCGTATCTCACATCTATTTTTATGTTAACCTATTTCCGGGCAAAAAAATACACTAACAGGTCCTAACCGTTAGTTTTTCTCAGTTTTACCTTTGACTCAATCAGATTTTCTTTGTCCCATCAATTGCTTGAGGATTTGTAAAATCTGTCACACTGTCGAGTCACAGCGCAGGGCACCCGCCGAATTTTCGATTAACCCTGACCTCGTCAACTTGCAATACAAGTCTGGCGCTTCATTTAATTTTTAAATTCCACATCAGTAATCTTCACACCACCTTTCAATTGCTGTTATTTATCTTTCACCTCCTGTTTCAAATAATACCGGCTACTATTATATTTTATAGCTTTCATATACTTTTTGCAAGTTATTTCAAATTATACCATTCCAAATAAGTATAATTGAATACTAATATCCCTTATTATTCTATTATGGAGTAAATAAAAAAGTACCCTGATTCAATAGGGTACCATATATTTCGCGAAAAACATTTTATATTCATATTTCAAATTTCGCGAAATGTTACCTTGATTGTTATTGAATTCGCACTTTACCCAATGTAAATACTTATGTGCGTTCAATATATAAATATTAATTCATTTTTTCTTCTATAAGCTTGGCTAGAATTGTAGCATCTTCCTTTATCTCTGCTTCATTCTCTCCCTCAAGCATTACTCGTATAAGCGGCTCAGTACCGGAAGGCCTTATAAGCACTCTTCCCTTGTCCTCAAGCTTGCTTTCCAGCTTTGCTATCATATCGGCAATGGTCTTATCCTCTATGTACTTCTCCTTATTCTCGTTCTTTACCTTTGCATTGACCAGGACCTGAGGCAGCTCCGTCATAATAGAAGCAAGGTCCGACAGCTTCCTGCCCGTTTCTTTTACCACAGCCAGCAGCTGAAGTGCTGTTAAAAGTCCATCTCCGGTGGTGTTATGGTCAAGGAATATTATATGCCCCGACTGCTCACCGCCGATATTGTAGCCCTTTGCCATCATTTCTTCAAGTACATACCGGTCCCCTACTTTAGTCTTTACAAGACTGCATTTTTCCCGCTTCATTGCTATATCGAGACCCATGTTGCTCATAACTGTACTAACTATAGTATCGTTTTTCAATATGCCTTTTTCTTTGAAATGCTTTGCGAATATTGCAAGCATGTGGTCCCCATTAACCATCTTCCCTCTGTTGTCCACTGCAATGAGCCTGTCAGCATCCCCGTCAAAGGCCAGGCCTACATGTGCACCGGATTCCAATACCAGCTTCTGCAGATTCTCTGGATGTGTCGAGCCGCATTTTACATTTATGTTCTTTCCATCCGGCTTGTTTCTTATGACTACAATTTCAGCACCCAGATCAGCAAGTGCAGAAGGTGCCGCTATGTATGACGCACCGTTTGCACAGTCAACTGCTATTTTGAGTCCTCTCAGGTTGACATCTATGGTCTTTTTGAGAAAATCAATATATCCATGTACCGCATTATCTATTTCAACCTTTTTACCTATTTCTGCTCCCGTGGGATTTGCTATGCCGTTTTCAGGATTCAGAAGCAGGCTTTCTATCCTGTCCTCCAGCTGATCCGACAGTTTGTATCCCTTGCCGTCAAAAAATTTTATACCGTTATATTCAAACGGGTTATGTGAAGCAGATATCACAACTCCTGCATCCAAGCCCATATGCCTGGTAAGATAAGCGACTGCAGGCGTAGGCTGAACCCCTAATACCACAGCCTCTGCCCCCATGGAGCATATACCGGCGATAAGAGCAGCTTCAAGCATATCCCCTGATACTCTGGTATCCTTCCCCACAGCAATCCTGGGTTTGTGGTGGGTTTCTTCAGTTAAAACATATGCGCCTATTCTTCCGAGGTTGAACGCCAGGGTAGAGTCCAATTCCTTGTTGGCAATTCCTCTTACTCCGTCAGTTCCAAACAAGCGACCCATCGTAAGACCCCTTTCAAAGTTTAGTTAAATAACGTGTAGATATAGTTTATCACAATCATGATTTTTCTTCAAATTATATATGAGGTTGTGGGCAATGGATTCAGGTATGCCTTTGAAGCCTTTTCGGGCGAACACTGTTCGCCCCTACCCATCCCTCGAAACCCCGCAACCCCACAGCCCCGTATCTCGCATCTCGCATCTCGTATCTATCTTCTTAGCCCTTCCCTGAAGGCTTTCAGGTATTCGGGCTTTTCATCCAGCCAGTATAGTCTGGCAGGAGTACCCTCTTTACTCTTTCTGTAGTCAAAATCCGCATAACTCCACCACACGGCTGCTTTAAGGCTTTTATACCTTCCAATGTTTGCAAACATATCCCTGATCCACTTTTCCTTGTCTCCTCCTATTGAGCTGCAGGCAAATTCGGTGATCATCCATGGGAATTCTCCATAGATTCTGCTGTACTTCTCATTCAACGGGTCATATATTTCCGTAAAGCTTCTCCATCTTTCTCCTGTCAGGTTCTTGTAGTAAGTTCCGGTATTGTAGCCAGTAAGTCCTATCATGTGAACGTATTTATTTCCCGGGTAGTAAGAAACATGGGAGTTCCATTTCAAGGGAGGATAATCCACATCGTTGGGATTGAATACCCATATGGCGTTTCTGACCCCTTCCTCCTCAAATATGTCATAGATATGCCTCCACACCTTTATATAGACATCAGGATCACAAAGAAGTGCTATGCCGCTGTATCTCACCCAGGTGCTGTTCATTTCGTTGTTGAGCCTGAATATGAAGGGGTGCCCGAAGGCTTTCGCATCCCGGGCGAATTGTCTCAGATAGTCGTCATACAATCCGTCAATCAGGTCAAAATTAACGTTTTTCTTTTCATTATCGGTATTTCCGGGCTTTATATTCCACATGACCTGCATTGTAAGCTCCACTGTCTTGCCCCGCCGGCGGGCATCCCTCATACCTTCCATCGGGAATTCATGGCCCAGATATATGTAGTGAAGAGTAATTGGAAATCTGTAGCCCAACTTTCCTTCCATGGCTTCTATATTTGAGAAATCCTTGGTTATTGAGTTGGGGTAGAATATTCCCCACATTATAGAATCTGAATTCGCCAGCTTTTCATAAAAGCTTCTGGTTTCGGTATTCCAGTTGGGAAGCTCGGGCTTAAATGCAGTGTTGAACTTCAATTCCCCGCTGCGTTCCGTCTTCCTGAAGGATTCCAGGAGCTGCTGTATTATTTCTTCCTGCCGGCTCAGTGAACTGCAGCGGATAAAGCAGCTGTAGAACTCTCTGCCCCCTGTGAGAAAAAGCCCGTGCATATATTCATTCTGACTCTCGAGGCTATTGGCTGCAGGTATTCTGGAGAACTTCAATATCCTGGTTCTGATTCCGTTGATGCTCCGGTACTCATTGGTTATGAGGCTTATATTATTAGCTTCACGGTATTCAGAATCAAGCATGTACTTATATAAATATGTATTGAAATAGCTATTTATGTCTTCATAGGGAGACCTTTCTCTGGATATCTTGATATCCATATCCGGACCGCTTATCCTGATAAAAGCAGGCATGCAGTCTGTATCAATGCTCATATCCTCAGGCACTATCAGTTGGAAGCCCAGCTCGGGACACTTGATCTCCTTGAAGCTTATCTCCTTCCTGACAGGCTCCCCAATACTTGCAGCTTCCTCTGCAGCTGCTGCCTTTTCCTCTGTTATAGCGTTTTGCTCATCAACTCCACTCTTTTCAATTTCAATTCTTTTATCACCAAAGTTGATAAAAGCTACTGCAATTAATATTATCGCAATTACAACAAAAGAGCTTTTGATGTTATCACTCCTTTAAATGACACTTATTATTTTATAATGCCACCAATAGGAGCTGTTTTATGCTGGATAAAAAAGGCTTCAAAAAAAATCAATGAGAGGAATCTCCCATTGATTTTTAACCTGTAACAGTATTATTTGTTCACTCTATTTCATAGTATTGACTGCCCTGCGCATATGTTCCGCAGCCTTTTTTTCAAGCCCGGCACACTGACGTACAAGTGCCGCTGTGCTTTTTCTTACATCCGGTAATGCCAGGGCTCTGGCACACTTCTCGCTCATTGCAAAGCCTTCAATAAGCCTGCCTATCTCCATAATAAGCTGATGCTCCTGTTTATACAGCTTTGCTGCTGAATTGAGTTCATCACTCAACTCAGAAAACATACCGGCTTGCTGTTCAAGGAAAACAGAAGCGTGCCATCGGCCTTCCCCAACCATTGTCATTGCATCACACTGGCACATCAGCCGTTCCATCAGCATGGGCAGCGGTGCATCCTTGGGGAATTCGCTTTCCTTTGTCAAAGCCTCGACCCATGCCTCATAAGCAGCCAATCCGCCCGCATGGTCATTAACCTTTGGTGTCTCGATGATACTCATAGCAAATTCAAGGGTATCCTTAAGAAAGCTCCTTTCCCCGGGCAGCTCAAGGCCTTCACCAATCGCCATTAAAGCAACGGTTTCCGGATACTCGTACCAGCCTTTTCTGTTATAGTACCCACAGGGTTCTTTGCCTACACCTGCTGAAAATTCAGGCATATCCTGAAAAAAGTTCCATCCCGTGAGTGTTTCTCCAGCCTCCTTATAGCCTGCAATGATGCAAGCCTCCGGCGGCCCTATGATGCCAAAGCCTATAAGAGGCCTTCCGCAATCAATTTCTTTCTTTACAAGCTCTGTGAAGGAAGCTTTTTCACCTGTTTTTATATTTGATACTCCCGCAGGTGCATTTTCCGATATATAGCGGCCTCCCTTGCCGGACTTGCACAGCATGGTAAATTCTCTTCCTGCTGCCTTCAAGGCTCTGCGCAGCGGTTCGGTCGGGTCCTCCTTGATATTCATTATATCAACATTTCCACCATCCCAGAATTTTGTATTCCACATCAAGCGAAAGGCCGCTCCCGAACCTGCCATAAGCCTGGAATAGCTGATTTCCTGTCCCATATAGGCAAGACATGCCCTCAGGCAGGATATAAAAGGTGTCAGCTCCGCTTCCTGGCCAAAGTAGCTTACACGGGGTACAACTCCATAAAGCATACCATAGTCTTTTTTATCTTCTGCTCCATTTTCTACATTCATCATTACACCCTCCTTCGATAAAACCGAAGGGCCATAGATTCCCGGGACAATAAGCCTGCGGCTCACTGCATGCCTGCTTAGGCGGAATTCCGTCGGAGTCATTCCGAAGGCTCTCTTAAAGGCTCTTATGAAAACATCATGAGAACCGAAATAGTAAGTCATGGCTATATCCGATACGGGTCTTTTGGTACGTATCAGTTCTGAAGCTGCATGACAAAGCCTTCTATGCGTTATATACCTCGCCAGGGTCTGCCCCGTAGCATCCCTGAAGACTGCACGGAAATAAGGCAGTGAAAAACCGGCGGTGCCCGCTATCTCATCTGCGGAAATCTCTTCTGCCACTCGGTTTTCTATATAATCCAGCATTGTTTTTACAAATAAACTGTTGTCCATAACTTCACCTCCGGAGGATATTCTCATTATATACCATGGATTTGAACTGCGCTCGACTTTTTTGATGATTTAAAAAAGCTGCTTAATCAGCAGCTTTCTTTTATTTTACATGTTCTCAGGAGTCTCTATACCTACCAGGTCTAAGCCTGTCTTTATAACTGTACTTACTGCCTTTGTTAGCTGCAGTCTTGCATTTTTTACATTGTCATCAGCATTTAAGATCGGATGTGAGTTGTAGAACTTGTTATAAGCCTTGGCAATCTCCGTTACATGCCGTATAACTACAAAGGGCTCATATCTCTCTACTGCTTCCCTGATTGAATCCTTGAAAGCCCCCAGCAGCTTCACCAGCTGGAACTCATCCTCGGTGGAAAGATAGCTTAAATCAGCTGTATCGGGTATAGCTCCCGCCTTTCTCAATATGCTCTTCCCACGGACATAAGTGTACTGAACATATGGTCCGGAATCTCCGTCAAAGTTCAATGCATCCTCCCAGGTAAACACAACATCCTTCTCTCTGTTGTTCTTTAGGAAGGTATAAATAAGTGCTCCCATTCCGACCTTCCTTGCAACCTCCTGCTTGTTCTCCAGGTTTGGATTTTTATTCTCTATTACCTCCAAGGTCTTGTGGACAGCCTCGCTTATTACATCCTTTGCAAAGACTACATCCCCTTTTCGAGTCGAGAGCTTCTTATCAGCAAACTTTACAAGCCCATGGCCTATGTGAACGCAGTCCTTGTACCATTCAAAGCCCATCAGTCCCAAGGTATTGAAAATCTGGTTGAAATGCAGCGATTGAGTGCCTCCTACCACATATATGTTCTTGTAGAAGTCATATGTTCTCTTTCTATATATTGCAGCAGCCAGATCCCTTGTGGCATATATCGTAGCCCCATCAGACTTCAATATAAGTATCGGAGGCAGGCCGAACTGCTCCAAATCCACAATTTTCGCTCCGTTGCTGTCCTTCAGCAGCTTCTTGTCATTAAGCATCCGGACAACCTCATCCATCTTGTCACTATAAAAGCTTTCTCCTGCATAAGAATCAAACTCGACATTCAGTGTCTTGTATAACTCGTTGAACTCCATAAGGCTTAAGTCCTTAAACTTCTGCCACAGCCGGGTTACTTCGGTATCCCCCTCCTCCAGCTTTTTGAAGTATGCTCTTGCCTCATCTTCAAGGGCAGGGTCTTTTTCAGCTTCTTCATGGAACTTGACGTATATCCTGAAAAGTTCACTTATAGGCTCCTTTAGAAGGGCTTCCTCATCAACCCATCTCTTATAAGCAGATATCTGCTTGCCAAACTGGGTTCCCCAATCCCCCAGATGATTGATTCTTATTGTATTGTAGCCTGAGTGCCTATAAACCTTTTCAAGGGCGCTGCCCAACATTGTATTGAACAGGTGGCCTACATGAAAGGGCTTTGCCACATTTACCGAAGAGAATTCCACTATTACATTTTTCCCTTCTCCTGCATTTGAGCTTCCGAACTTTTCATCCTTCTGTAGAACCTCTTCTACCAAATGCTTTATATACTCTTTCCTGTTGACGAAGAAATTCAGGTAGCCACCGGCTGCTTCAGCCTTTTCAACTATACTGTCGGCCTGCACCTTTCCGGAAAACTCGGCAGCAATCATATTCGGTGATTTTCTCATTACCTTGGCCAACTGGAAACAAGGAAAAGCATAATCTCCCATGTTGGTCTGCGGCGGAATCTCAATAAGCTCCATGACTTTATCAAACTCCATATCCACTAAACCGCTTATCTTTTTTGCAATTTCCACTTTAAAATCCATACAAATCCCTCCGATTATTGTTATTATATATAAAATTACTTATTAAATACTTAAGTGGCTTGATTTAGTTACAGCCTATTCGTTTTTTTGCTTAGTGGCTCGTGCTTTGAGTTTGCCTTTGAAGTCCTTACAGGCGAACACTGTTCGCCCCTACTCCTCGTAACCTCGCAACCGGGCGTCAGCCAAATAAAAAACCCATCTCAGCAAAGAGACGGGGTTACCGCGCTACCACTCTAATTGGCAAATTGTCCGGTGCAGTGCACTCTGGCCAACAGCCCTCTCAAGCCTTTATCGCAGGTATACGTCCGGTTTACTGGAAGCGGGAGCTTTTTTGACCGGAATCTCCCCGGCTCTTTTCACGGTACTACCAGTGCCAGGCTTCCACCTTACCCCGGCTCTCTTGAAATAATAGTCCTCCGCTACTTTTCCGGATCATAGAAATTAATATTAATATTTATATCAAAGGCTTCTATTGAACCATTATTACAGTCAAGGAAGCCTTTGATGAAACTCGCTTACGGGGCATTACAAATTATTGTGGAATATATGCCCCTACTCGTTATAGTCTATTTTATTCAATTATGTAAAAATAGTCAATAGCTATATGTTTTGCAATAAACATTTTACATTGAAGTTTAAATATTGCAAAATCATATTCCTTGATTTCATAGGTTGCATAATTCTTCCTTGAACCTTCTTTAGTGCGACCTATATAAATATTTCATGAAAAACATATGCTACCTTTCTATTTGGATCATTTCTATTATAAACCGTTTCTCCAGGGATATGCTGTCACCGGCTCCCCCACAGTCTGGGCAAGCCGTGTCCCTTTCATTTGCATAAACAAGCCCGCAGCACCGGCACCTTCCGGCTGAGGGCCCATATTTAATATATATTTCTGCGTTCCGGGCAGCGGTGCCCTTTAGAAGATACTCCAGATAAGCTGAGGTATCCCTTCTGAAAAGCATCCCTTTACCCGCTGTCAGCCAAACCTTGCTTATTCTTTTTGCTCCATTGTGTAGCGCCGTATCCTCAATCACCTTGAGAAAAGCTGCTGTTAAAGGAAATCCCTTCATCTCCGCCCTACCCCCTGTACAAACCTTTGCTACAATATATGCTTATACATTAGGGAATATTACCGGGACAAGGGGACAGAAAAAAACCATCCCGGAAGGAGGATGGAAGATGGAGGTTTGGTTTAATTCCGGGATGGGTTTTTTTCAAATTATTTTACACAAGCGGCTCCTCTTATGAGTGCTTCCTTATTGAGTGGAATTACGCTAGCCTTCTTGCCGCTGAATATTTCAGTTATTATATCCATTATTGTATCTTCTTTTGTAGCACCTGTTAATGCAAGATATGCTCCAAGCATAACCATGTTGGCAATTTTCCCTGCTCCCAGCTCATTTGCTATATCATTTGCAGGTACATAGTAAACATTTATATCATCTCTTGAGGTTTTTTGGTCTATCAAAGAGCTGTTTATCAAAAGTATTCCGCCTGGAATTACATCATTTTCGAACTTATCCAATGAAGGTCTGTTCATAACTATTGCTGCTGTGGCCTCAGTAACTATTGGTGCTCCAACAGGCTCTTCGGATATTATTACGTTGCAGTTTGCCGTACCCCCACGCATTTCCGGGCCGTAGGAAGGCAGCCATGACACATTCTTACCTTCTTTCAGGGCTGCTTCAACAAGTATCTTGCCCATAGCCATAACCCCTTGTCCGCCAAAGCCTGCCATTATAATTTCATGTGTCATTATTTCACCTCCTCAGGATTTCTGTAGTTTCCAAGCGGAAAGTATGGTATCATGCTTTCTTCAAGCCATTTCAGCGCTTCTACAGGAGTTTTTCCCCAGTTTGTCGGGCAAGTCGACAGCACTTCGACAAGAGTAAAGCCTTTGCCCTCCATCTGAGCCTGGAAAGCCTTCTTGATAGCCTTCTTTGCCTGAATTATATGCTTTACATCATGTACGGAAACTCTTTCAACAAATACTGCCTTGGGAATGGTTGCGAGCATCTCGCTTACTCTCAAAGGCATTCCGGCATGATTCTCATCTCTTCCGTAAGGGGCTGTAGTTGCCTTCTGGCCTACCAGAGTTGTAGGAGCCATCTGGCCACCTGTCATACCGTATATTGCATTGTTTACAAATATTGTGGTTATCTTTTCGCCTCTCATTGCTGCATGGACAATCTCAGCAGCACCTATTGAAGCCAGATCGCCGTCACCCTGGTAAGTAAATACCGCAGACTCAGGGTTAACTCTCTTTATGCCTGTTGCAGCAGCCGGAGCCCTTCCGTGAGCTGCTTCCTGCATATCGCAGTTAAAATAATCATATGCAAAAACAGCACATCCCACAGGAGCAACTCCGATAGTCTTTTCAACAAGGTTAAGCTCTTCAAGCACTTCTGCCACAAGCCGGTGTATTATGCCATGAGTGCAGCCGGGACAGTAATGGAAAGGCTTATCAGTCAATGCCTTTGTTTTTTGAAATACAACTGCCATTATTTCACACCCCCTAAAATCTTCTTGGCTTCTTCAACAATAGCCTTGGGAGTCGGAACCATACCGCCTGTCCTTCCATAGAAATACACCGGTTTCTTTCCGTTTACAGCCAATCTTACATCCTCTACCATTTGTCCCATACTCATCTCAACAGAGAGTAAGGCTTTTACGCTGGCTTGTGCTGCTGCCTCTTCAATAGCTTTGTATGGGTATGGCCAGAGTGTTATAGGTCTTATTATTCCAGCTTTTATTCCGTCTTTGGCAAGTGAGTTTATTGCATTCTTGACTATTCTTGAAGTTGTACCATATGCAACAAAAACAATTTCTGCATCTTCCAGGTTGTAGGTCTCTACCTGTACTTCATTCTTTTCTATTTCTTCGTACTTTTCAAACAGCTTGAAGTTGTGCTTTTCACACTCAGCCGGATCTATGAACAAAGAGTTAATAACGTTAGGCTTTCTTTTTCCTTCAGTTCCCACTGTAGCCCATTTTTTATCAGGAAGGCTTCTCTTCTTTATTTCAGTGAATTCTACCGGTTCCATCATTTGCCCTATCATACCGTCACCAAGAATCATTACCGGGTTCCTATACTGGTCGGCTATGTCAAAAGCCTCCTGAACCAGGTCAACTGCTTCCTGTACGGAAGCCGGCGCAAGCACGATCAGTCTGTAATCCCCATGTCCGCCGCCCTTGCAAGCCTGGAAATAGTCTGACTGTGCAGGCTGTATACCTCCAAGGCCCGGGCCTCCTCTTACTATGTTAACTACTACGCAGGGCAGCTCAGCGCCCGCTATATATGTTATTCCCTCCTGCTTCAAGCTTATTCCCGGGCTTGATGAGGATGTCATTACTCTCGCACCGGAACCTGCCGCTCCGTAAACCATATTGATAGCAGCTACTTCAGATTCTGCCTGAAGGAAGCATCCACCATCAATCTGCGGCATTCTCATCGCCATATACTCAGGTATTTCATTCTGCGGTGTTATGGGATAACCGAAGAAAAACCTACAGCCTGCTTTAATAGCTGCTTCAGCTATAGCCTCGTTGCCCTTCCATAATTCCTTAGCCATTTAAGCTTCTACCTCCCCTTTTTTATCTTTCTACTCTTATTACAATATCAGGACATATTCTTGCGCAAGAAGCGCATCCTGTACATTTGTCCATTTCCTTGACCGTCGCAGGATGATAGCCCTTGACATTTATCCTGTCTTTATCCATAATGACTATTTTGCTTGGACATACTGTGGTGCAAAGCTCACAACCTTTGCATCTGTTCTCATCAAAAATTACCTTACCCATTACTTAACCTCCTTCTAAATTTGTATTTAAATGAGTACTCTGGTGCTATTATTAGTCCTCCCAAGGCTTCTTCATGTAAATATCTATCGGAAACAGCTCACCTTGAAGTTCCTTTGGCATAATGCCAACGAACTTTTTTTCAACAACCACATATTTTATTGGAAGTTCCAAAGCCTTGGAAACATCCTCACAGAGCCTTTGCCCCTTTAGTATTTCCTTCAGGGTGGTACTGCCGCAAAGGTGAGTATTATTGACCAACGCAGTAACCTTCTGCCTGGAGCCTTCCTCAATGGATCTGAGATAGTTTATTGCTCCATCCACAGTATTGGTCTGATGCCTGTTGGCATTCAGTACGAAGAGCATATCATAAGGCTCTCTGTCAAAATACTCATGATATCTTCCCAAAGCCCTTGCACCCACCTTGTCTCCGCCTACATCCAGCACCACCTCATAAGAGGTATCCTGCAGGGCGGTATATATTTCCGGCGAAAGAGCGGGCAAGTCCCCGGACAAGCCTTTTATTGAAGAGGATATAACTCGTATACCCTTTTCAGTCAACTGCGGTTCTATCTCCCTTGAACGGAAATACGGATTCACTATATCCAGGTCTACTATTGCAGTCTTTTTACCTGATCCGGCAAGTCCAACGGCATAGTTGACAGCAAACTCAGTCTTTCCGCTTCCATAATGTCCTGTGATTATTCTGATTCTTTTTTCATTGAACATATTATCATCCCTATCTGGCTCGCGGCTCGTGACGGGCAGGCATGGAAACCTGCCCCTACCCAAGAAAACCTTCGGAGCCTATCTCAAACTCTCGCGACTAGTATCTAGCGACTAGTGACTTACACATATTCCCTCGCATTTTCTTCTTTACGGAGTACCCTCAGGCCGCCATCTGCGAGAGCTATCATTTCATCTTCACCGGGATATATCCTTACATCCCCTATAAACTCTACCATTTCTTTTATCCAGCCTGTCAGAAGCTTGTCATATGCGAGGCCTCCCGTCAGGCATACTGCGTCTACCTTGCCCTCAAGCACTGCTGCACAAGCTCCTATCTCCTTGGCTACCTGGTATGCCATGGCCTTGTATATCAACTCAGCATTCTTGTCACCGGCTTCTATCATATTTACAACTTCCCTGCCGTCATTGGTTCCAAGGTATGCAACCAGGCCGCCCTTGCCCGATACTTTCTTTTTCATCTCATCTATTGTATACTTTCCCGAGAAGCAGAGCTTCATGAGAGCGCTGACAGGCAGGCTTCCGGTTCTTTCCGGGGAGAAAGGGCCGTCACCGTTTAGCGCATTGTTTACATCAATTACTCTGCCTTTCTTATGGGCACCTACCGAAATACCCCCGCCTAAATGTGCAATTATGAAATTCAACTCATCATACTTTTTGCCCAAGTCGGCAGCTGCCCTTCTTGCAACAGCTTTCTGGTTCAATGCATGCCATATGCATATTCTTTTTACATCCGGCATGCCGGAAAATCTTGCAATCTCATCCATTTCATCAACTACAACCGGATCAACTATAAAAGCCGGTATCCCAAGCTGTGAAGCTATTTCATTGGCTATTATTGCTCCAAGGTTTGAGGCATGCTGTCCCATAGGTGCATTTCTGAGATCATCAAGCATTTTTGCATTAACACTGTAAGTGCCGCCTTCCATGGGCTTAAGCAGTCCGCCTCTTCCCACAACGGCATTCAGCTTTGTGATGTTAATGCCGTTAGCATTCAATGTATCCAGTATGACATTTTTCCTGAACTCATACTGGTCAATTATCGTGGTATAAGGAGCAAGCTCCTCGTTTGTATGTCTAAGGGTCTGCTCCAGCACAGATTTCTCATTGTCGAAAATAGCAATCTTTGTTGAAGTGGAACCCGGATTGATTATCAGTAATCTGAATGTCTCTTGCATAATCAAATTACTCCTCTCTATGATTTCTGTTATGAATCAACTTTTTTTGCTCGTGGCTCGTGCTCCAGAAAGCCTTCGAAGCTTACTACAGCATCGGTACAAAATTGTATAACTCGCCGTGTCATGCCGTGTTACCCATTCCCCGCAACCTCGCATCTCGTATCTCGTATCTCGTATCTATTTTACCATCAATACCCCGATGGCTATTGAATTCAGCTTGGCTTCGTCGGAATCAGCACGGGAGGTCAATACCACCGGAACCTTTGCTCCTACTATTATTCCGGCATTCTTCGCCCTTGCAAAGAACACCATTGATTTATAGAGTATATTTCCCGCCTCAATAACCGGAACCATCAATATATCCGCATAACCAGCAACCGGATGGGTTATTCCCTTGTGCCTGGATGCCTCCACCGATATTGCATTGTCCAGGGCAAAGGGACCACCGAGTGTGCAGCCGGCAAGCTCCCCGGCTTCATTCATTCTCACCAGCTCTGCCGCATCAAGAGTTGCCTGCATCTTGGGATTAATCTTTTCCACCGCTGCCAGCATTGCGACCTTTGGGTTGTCATTCCCCAGGGCATTGGCCACCTGTACGGCATTCTCTATTATCTGTTTCTTCTGCATAAGGTCCGGAGCTATATTCATAGCTGCATCTGTTACATAGAAAAGCCTGTCATAGCCCGGTACATCAAATACCGCAACATGGGAAAGGACATTTCCCGTTCTCAGACCTATTTTCTCATCCAGCACTGCTTTTAAAATCAATGAGGTATCAACAAGACCTTTCATTACAATATGTGCTTTGCCTGTGGAAACCAGCTCAACAGCCTTTCTGCATGCTTCGCTTTTTTCCTTGATGTCAATTACCTCAAATTTATTTATATCTACTCCGCAATCCTTAGAGGCTTTAACTATTTCATCCTTGTCCCCAACCAGCACGGCATCTGCAATACCCAAGTCCTTTGCCCTGTTGACCGCCCTCAGAACCTCAATATCCTGAGCCGCAGCAACTGCAATGATCTTAGGCCCTTGCTCCTTTGCAGCCTTAATTATTTCATCGAAGGTTCTTATCATTTACTTCACCTCTTCCTCATACAGCTTCGCTTTCTCCTCACCTCCAAGCACTCTTGCAGCACCTTCCGCAAGTGCCTGCATCTCATCTTCGCCGGGATACATCATAACTGGCCCTATGAATGCTACTCTCTTGCTTATCCTGTCGCACAAAAGCTCCGAGTATGCAAGTCCACCGGTGAGGATAACAGCGTCAACCTTTCCCATAAGTACAACAGCCATGGAGCCGATTTCCTTTGCTATCTGATAAGCCATTGCATCAAATACCAGCTCTGCGTTCTTATCTCCATTTTTGATCATTCCTACTACATCTCTGGCATCATTTGTTCCAAGATACCCTACCAGACCTGCTTTACCTACCAGCTTCTTCTTCATGTCTGCCTGGGTATACTCACCCGAGTAACACATTTTTATAACAGCTCCAACAGGCACCCCTCCTGCCCTTTCAGGGGAGAAGGGTCCTCCATCGTTGGCATTGTTCACATCCACTATTCTTCCCTTCAATAAAGGTGCTATTGATATACCGCCGCCAAGATGTGCTACTATAAAGTTCAGCTCATCAAGCCCTTTACCCATATCCCTGGCTGCTCTTCTGGCAACAGCCTTTATATTCAACGCATGGACCAGTGATTTTCTTTGCAGCTCGGGCATCCCTGAAATTCTGGCTATATCTTCAAATTCATCAACAGCAACAGGGTCTACTATAAAAGAAGGTATCCCCTCCTGATCAGCTATACCCTTGGCAATTATCCCGCCCAGATTTGAGGCATGCTCCCCTTGTACCCCAAGCTTCAGATCTTCAATCATTACATCAGTGACCTTGTATGTACCTCCGGGTATTGATTTTAACAGCCCGCCTCTTCCAACCACTGCGGATAGGCTTTCAGTGCTTATGCCTGATTCCTTCATCCAATTCATTATCATTTTCTGTCTGTACTCATATTGATCAGTGATTTTTTCAAATTTGTCAACCTCCTCAGCAGAATGATTGAGATTCTTCTGGAGTATGTTCTCCTCACCTTTGAAAACTGCCACCTTTGTCGATGTAGATCCCGGATTGATTGCTAATATGTATTCTCTTGCCACAGTCTCACCGCTCCCTATATATTCTTTTTGCTGCGCATCTCGTATCTCGCATCTCGTATCTCGCATCTATATTATACTTATGCAAATAATGTGCCACAAACTTTGTCAAAAAAAACAAAAACCTGTATCCTTGTTTAAAGCAAGGGTAACAGGTTCAAAATTCTTAATTATATTTAGAAATATTCTCGAAATATTTATTTAGAGATGTTACTTTTGATGTAAGACAAATGATTAGTAGTATATTTGAAATAAGTTGCATGCAAAATTTTGCAAACCTATATTGTTTTTGCAAAATTTTGCACGGCATAGGTTTTTATTAATCAATTCCATATTTTTCTAATTTATAGTACAGGCTTCTCAAGGATATGCCCATAAGCCTTGCAGCTTTGGTCTTGTTATTGTTGCATTCCCTTATGACCTGGACTATATACCTTTTCTCAGCCTGCTCAATGATATCCTCAAGTGTCAAAGGCATATTCTCATAGCTCTCATTATAGGCAACAGGCATCTCACCTTTCTCTGCAAGTCTTTCAAACTGCGGAAGATGGTTTTCCTGGATTATCGTATCATTAATCTTCATATTAATGATGGCACGGCCTATGAAATTCTCCAATTCCCTGACATTCCCCGGCCAGTTGTATCCTTGAAGCTTCTGAACAGCTTGCTGTGAAATGTCCTGAACATTGCGCCCGTACTGTTGGTTGAATTTCTTTATGAAGAATATGGACAAATCATAGATATCCCCTCTGCGCATCCTCAGGGGAGGAATCTTTATAGGCAGCACATTGAGTCTGTAATACAAATCCGCTCTGAATCTGCCGCTGTCTATAGCCGTCTCAAGGTCAACGTTCGTTGCGGTTATTACTCTTACATCTATGCTGATTGATTTGATACCGCCTACCCTCACAAACTCTCTTTCCTGCAGTACTCTAAGAAGCTTTGACTGGGTGCCCGGAGGTATCTCCCCTATTTCATCAAGAAAAATAGTGCCTCCATTGGCTTCCTCAAAAAGACCCTTCCTCCCGCCTTTTCTGGCTCCGGTAAAAGCGCCTTCCTCATATCCGAACAGCTCCGACTCCAAAAGTGTCTCCGGAATTGCCGAACAATTCACCCTTACAAATTTTCTGTATTTCCGCTCACTTGCATTGTGTATTGAGTGAGCAAATATCTCTTTACCGGTACCGCTTTCGCCTCTCAGCAAAACAGTTATCGGGATTTCTGCAGCCTTCCTTGCTTTTTCTATTGCTGCCAAAAGCAGCGGATCCTTCCCTATTATATCCTCAAAGGTGTACTTGGCTTCCAGACTTCTTATTATATCCTTGGCATTCTTTAATTCATCGGAAAGCTTGGTTATCTCAGACATATCATGTATTACTCCCACACTTCCCCTTAGCTCTCCATCAACTATTATGGGAGCAGCATTGACCAGTACCTCCTTATGTGCCGGTCCAACCTTCATAAGAGCACCCTTGACAGGTTTTTTTGTCTTTATTACCTTCATATGTATGCTCTCACCTTCGGCAATGTCAACAGTGGCAGGTTTGCCTATTACATCCTTTTCCGGCAATCCCGTTATCCTGGTATAGGCAGGGTTGATCATCACTCCAAGCCCATTCTGGTCTACAACGGATATAGCATCCTGGGTGGCATAGAAAATTGCTGCCAGCATGCTCTGCATTTCATTCAGGTTTGTTATCTCCTCCGCAAGCTCTATGACCTCGGTGATATCCCTGAATACTGCAATGGCGCCTATTATTCTGCCTTCCTTATCCTTAACAGGCATTCTGTTGGTTATGATTTTTATGCTGCCCAGATTCTGCTGCCGGTTAAGCTCCGAGACGCCTGTCTCCAGTACATAAGGCAGCCTTGTGTCAATTACCACATCAGCCACATACTTGCCCAAAGCCTCTTCGGCATCTGTCCCTGTGAGCTTTTCAGCGGCCTTGTTGAATAATGTAATTATGCCGTCAGAATTAACAGCAATCATTGCATCATGAGTAGAGTCCAGTATCAGTTCAATATCCCTTTCCATAAAACAACCTCACGATTCTTTAGATACGAGATACGAGATACGAGAGCCTAAGAAAAGCCTTCGAAGCCTATCCGGACGCCCAATGGGCGCCCCTACATTCCCCGCAACCTCGGAACATCACGCCTAATTTATTGGTTTATATGTCTCTATTATCTTTTCAGCTGCCTTTATGCCATCCACTGCTGCACTCATAATTCCTCCTGCATAGCCTGCACCCTCACCTATGGGATAGAAGTTCCTTAAGGTCTCGCTCTCCAGGTTTTCCTTCCTGACTATCCTTATGGGTGCGGAGGTCCTTGTCTCAACTCCTGTAAGAACCGCATCCCTGCTTGCAAAGCCCTTTATTCTCTTGTCAAAATCCCTTAGCGCTTCCTTCATGGTAAGTGTCACATACTCAGGAAGGCACATGTGCAAGTCACAGAGCTTTATCCCTGGAGTATAGCTGGGTGTGACCCCGCCTATTGCCCCGGATGCCTTTCCCAGAAGGAAATCCCCTGCAAGCTGTACCGGTGCATGAAAATTCCTGCCGCCCAGCTCATAAGCCTTCCCTTCCCAGGTTCTCTGAAACTCCACCCCTGATAAGGGATGACTGCTTTTGAAGTCCTCTGGAGATACCGAGACAACCAATGCACTGTTTGCATTCTCCTTATCTCTTTTGTATTCACTCATTCCGTTGGTGACAAGCATTCCCTTCTCTGAAGCAGCAGCCACCACCTGCCCTCCGGGGCACATACAGAAGCTGTAGGCAGCCCGGCCCGTTATGCTGCTCCTGGTTGTAAGCAGGTAATCTGCCGCCCCGAGCCTTGGGTGCCCGGCAAAGCTGCCGTACTGGGCTTCATCAAGCATACTCTGAAGATGTTCTATCCTCACGCCTATGGAGAAGGGCTTGGGTACAATGGCCAAACCCTTTTCAAAAAGCATGGCATAGGTATCTCTGGCACTATGGCCCAGTGCTGCTATGATAACATTGGATTCGATGGTTTCATTGCCATTCACAACAACAGCCCTTGCGGCACCATTATCCTCCAATATATCTGTAACCATGGAGGAAAATCTCACTTCCCCTCCAAGCTCGATTATCCTGTTTCTGATGTTTTTTATTGCAGTCTTTAAGATGTCCGTTCCTATATGCGGCTTGCCCAGGTAAAGTATCTCTTCTGGCGCTCCCTCTTCCACAAAAGTATTCAGGACCATGCCGATCCTTTTATCCTTTATTCTCGTTGTCAGTTTTCCATCCGAAAAGGTACCTGCTCCGCCCTCACCAAACTGCACGTTGGAAGCCTCATCAAACTCACCAAGCTTGAAAAACTTATTTATCGCCTCGGCTCTTTTATCAACATCACTGCCTCTTTCCAGTATAAGCGGCCTGTACCCGTGCTGTGCTAAAATTAAACCGGCAAATAATCCTGCCGGTCCACTGCCTATAATTATTGGCCTGTTATTTATTTTCCCGCTGCCGAAGGCAAGCTCTTTTTTCGTATCCCCCTGGTCTGCCTGTCCGTTTATTATAACAACATCCTTTATTCTCCGATACCTGGAAAGACTCATATCCTCTGCCAGTTCAACCTCTGCGGAATATACCAGCAGAACATCCTTCTTATCCCTTGCGTCCACAGATCTTCTCAAAATCCTGATGCCCTTTATATCCTTCTCACTTATACCGAGCTTTCCGGCAGCAAGAAGCCTGACCGTATCTGCATCATTATCGAAGGTAATCTCTTTGACAGGCTGCTTCAAGTTATTTATCTCAAAACGCACTTAATCATCTCCATATAATTAGTCGCTAGTCTCTAGTCACTAGTCTCTAAATTCCAGGTATTCCTTATGAGTACAGATATAGTCCAGCCTTCGAAGCATTACTCAAATCTAGTGACTAGAGTCTAGCGACTAGTAACTTATTGCGTTCCACTCTTTTTCTTCAGCACCACCTCAACCTGCTGCAGTGATACACTCACAACTTCAACCCCTTGAGGCGCCTCCCACAATACATTCAGGACATTAGTACCTTCTGTGGCATGCTTTAGATCTACATATACCTTGATAGTTTTTGAAGTATCAAGCAATAAGCTTTCCGCAGCTTTTACGGTCACAGCCATACCGGCCTGTATGCTTTCCAGCTCCAAGCCCTCCGGAAGGTTCACATGTTCAATGCTGTCAATAGTTATTTCACTTGTAACAATTTTCTCAATATCTATAAAAATACTCACTTTTTCATTGGTATTTACAAGCTCAACACCCTCCGGTATTATAAATCTGACTTCCTTTGATACATCTGCAGTTCCTTCAGTAATATCAATTTTCTCAGTTTTCAATGAATTTATACCGGCTAGAGTCTGCTGTTTTCCGGTAATAATTATTTCTTCAGGTTCTATTGAAATACTTCTTACCATATATCCGGCAGCCGGTTGTCCTGTTAAATCCATTTCCAGACTGACATGTTTTGTATTCTCAATAGGAATATTAACTTCCACAGTACCAGGATCTATAGAGATACCCTGAATATCTTTATTGTCTTCATCCAATACTCTCACAGGCAGAATCTTCTTCACTTCCGCTTTTACACTGGCAATATCCACATCTACCCTGACATTCTTGATTTTATTGATCTGAGATTCTGCACCGGTTATTACAACATCATTAGGTGCCAATGCAGGAGCCATTGCTGCCATACCTTGGGATGGATTACCCATGATATTCACATTTACACTCTTCTGAATGCTTACTTTTGACTCAAGGACCACCTTCAGGCTTTCCATGGATTTCGTCAGAATATTGACACCCTCGGGTATTCCGTTGATATTGATTTTCAGAAAGTTATCACCCTTAAGCCTGTGACCTTCCAAGTCCGCAGTAGCATCAACCGTGGTCTCATTAAGCTTATCCAGAACATCCTTCTTACCCTTTACCCTCAGTATAAGCTTATAGCTGGTCGGATCATTGACCAGCACCATACTGCTTTTCTCAAGGAAAACCGTATTGATCAGCCTTACCGGAATAGTGATTTCCTTGGTTATTTCCGGATTTTGCTCAGTTATCACATAGAACCAAAGAAGCAATGCCAGCATAACAGAAAGTACTCGTATCGTCATATCCTTGTTTAATAGCTTATTACTCATTTCTGCTACCTCGCTTCGTCCATATGGAAGCTTTGCCCTCTTTGGCTTTGTATCCATTTTTAATAATTTCCTTCAGTGATTTGGTATCCAGATATCTTGACAGCCGTCCCATTTTGGCAAAGGATATGACCCCTGTCTCCTCTGAGACTATTATTACCAGCGAATCGGATATCTCAGTTACACCAATTGCAGCTCTATGCCTGGTGCCGAGCTCCTTGCTCAGGTTCTGGCTCTGGGTAAGGGGCAGAAAGCAGCCTGCTGCAGTTATCCTGTTTCTCCTGATTATCACAGCTCCGTCATGAAGAGGAGTATTCGGCACAAACAGATTCACCAACAGCTCATTGGTTACTGTAGAATCCAGCTTGGTGCCTGTCTCAATGTACTCGTTCAATCCGGTTTCCTGCTCCAGCACTATTATCGCACCTATTCTATTCTTTGAAAGGTGTGTTACTGCAATATTTATCTCGTCAAGCATGCTGTCAATTTCCTGTTCAAGCAGTTCTCCTTTCACGAAGAACGTACCCCTTCCGAGATGCTCAAGTGCACGTCTGAGCTCAGGCTGGAAAATGATCAGTATTGCAATAACCCCTACTGTCATGGCATTCTTCAACAGCCAGTAAACAGCGTGGAAGCCCAGCACTTCACTAAGCTTGGTTGCAATAATGAGCATGGCGATACCCTTAATAAGCTGCTCCGCCCTGGTTTCCTTTATTAAATTCATTGCCTTGTAAATTATTATGGCAATTATTCCTATATCCACATATGTATTCCACATTTTTAGATATGGAAGCAGCTGCTTAAGTTCATCCACCTCAATACACCTCTTATGCTGCAATTTTTTTCATACTTTAATTATATAATAATTTTCCAGTTATTAAATATTACAAGTGTGTTTCATTTTATTCAGATGCGAGATACGAGACTCGAGATTCGAGTATTTTAGAATTGCCTTCGAAGCCCTGCCCCAGCCCTCGTATCTCGCATCTCGCATCTCGCATCTCGTATCTAAAAGAATATGTGAGTTAAATATTGATCTATCAGTACCAAGGCTCCAAGCGAAAAGACATAATAAGAAAAATACCTCATGCTGCCTTTCTTAATCAGAACTATCATGAACCTTACGGAGAAATATCCTGCCACTGCCGCTGCAATAGTCCCTGCGATGATTGGAAGGGTAATAAAGCTTGTGCTTCCCGTATCAAGGATATCCTTTACTTGGAGTACTGCAGCTCCCAGTATAACGGGTATCGACAGAAGGAAAGAAAATTTGGCTGCAAACTCCCTGTCCAGGTTCCTCATGAGAGCACCTGAAATTGTAAGTCCCGCCCTTGAAACACCGGGCATAATTGCAACGCCCTGCATAAGCCCTATGAAAGCGGCATCCAGATAAGAGGTCTCATGTATATGCTTTCTTCCGCTGTTCAGCCTTTCGGCAAATAGAATGACAGTACCTGTAATCAGAAATTGAAAGCCTAATGTACTGCCGCTCTTGAACATCGCTTCAAAGAAGTCCTTAAACATAATTCCTATGATTCCTGTTGGTATAGTACCTGCAATTAATAGCCATGTGAGCTTCTGGAAGGGTTTCTTCAGAAGTGAGAATATTTCTTTCCACAACACTATTACTACAGCTGCCAGGGTCCCCACATGCACCATGGTGTCAAATATCAGTGTAGGCTCATTTATTCCGAATAGCTTTTGAAACAGCACCAGATGTCCTGAGCTGCTTATGGGCAGGAACTCTGTGATTCCCTGAATAAGTCCGAGTATTATTGCCTGAATTGTGTTCATTGCCAAACCTCCAATAGTACATTATAATATCCCTTATTATTATGATACAATTTCTGTCATCATTCAATATGTCTTCAGCAATATTCAAAATTAGTGTGAATATGCACCAGAAACAGCCCCGCAAAAACAATATGGGTGCATTGCTTAACAAAACACCCAATGTTTATATATTTAGACGATGAAAATTAGAATTTTCTTTCAAGCTGATCATTAATTATTTCAATAATTACGTCTCTGCCTATAGAATCCGGCAATTCACCGGCACTTTTCAAAGCTTTGCTTATATATTTCTCAGCAAGATTCTTTGATCTTTCAATAGACTTTGAGGCATCCAGGACCGCATACAGGGACAGCCCGTTATCCTTACGTATCCTGCTTAGAGCCTCCAATACCTGCTTTCTATATTCAGATCGAAGTGCATAAATTATCGGCAGAGTATATACTCCTTGGGCAGCATCACTTAGCAAGGGTTTGCCTACCTTCACCTGGTTGCCGGTCAGGTCCAGTATATCATCGACAATCTGGAAGGCCATACCAATATTATTGCCCAACACTCCAAGCTTATTCACAAGCTTCCTTGGGCAGCCTGCCTTATAAGAACCCATATACAGGCTAATAGCAAACAATGCCGCAGTTTTTCCACCTATTCTTTTCAGATATTGCTTAACACTGACATCAGTATCAAACTTCTGCTCATTTTGAGCTATTTCGCTGTCGCAAATATATGCTGAAGCCTTAGCCACCTGCTTTAATATATCCAGATCAGCATACTCCGCTACCAGCATGAAAGCACGGGTCAGAAGGAAGTCACCACTGTATACCGCCACATCCTTGCCTAGAACTGAGTGTACCGTTTCTGCTCCTCTTCTAAGCTTTGCATCATCTATTATATCATCATGTATAAGCGTAGCCATGTGGATTATTTCCAGAGCTGCGGCTATGGGTATAATTTCGTTGCTGTCGTATTTGCCGAATGTACTCCCAAGTATCGTAAAGGCAGGTCTGAGCCTTTTGCCGCCGCTGTCTACAAACCCCACCAAAGCTTCCTTAACAGTTTTATTCCTGGTTCTTAAAGACTTCTTAATAGTATCTTCTACAGATTCCAGCTCTTTCTTTAAAAACTCATTGCTATTCCACATTTGCATCACTTCCTATCCTGAGTATGTGCTTCATTGGCCTTAATGTATATTTTACTGCAAATCCTATAAATAATCCTGTAATCACTGCAGAAATCAGCAGAAGAGGCAAGTAATAAAAAAGCTTGGTATTCTGTACAATGATACTCGCTACCAATATCTGACCGATGTTGTGGAATATAGCTCCCACCACACTTATTGCGGGTAAGCTGAAAAGGTTGCTAAACCTTTTATACATTATTGCCATAGCTATAGTACTTATAGAGCCTCCAATAACACTGTATATGAAAGAGGAAACTCCACCGCCGAATACAGAGCCTAAAAAAGTTCTCATAGCCACAATAGCCAGAGCTTCTTTAGGCCCAAAAAATACTATTGCCATAAGGGAAATCGCATTTGCCAGACCTAATTTGATTCCTGGAACCGGCACAGGTACAGGAATCATTCTTTCCACCAAATGCAGTATTAATGCTTGGGATACCAAAATACCCAGAAGCACCATTTTTCTTGTTTTACTCATCACTATTCTCCTCTGCAAAGTATCAGTAAGAAACACCATCAACCTCAGATTCTGCTTTTCCATCGATGTATACAACTACCTTGTTGGGAAGGCATACTATACTCTGTCCCACTCTACTCACCAACCCGGTTTTCTGACATACCTTGTCAGGGCATATTACATCCTTGACATAAGCACCGCTTTCATCAACAACGATATCAATATATTTATCATTCTCAAGCTCTATATGGATTTCCTGCTGCTCCATTCCCTCTTCCAACGGAATTATCTTGTAAACATCACCGTCAGTCTCTATCACAATCTGTCTCTCGTCCTTTGACTCGCCCAGCCTGTATATTCCAAACCATGAAATCACTGCTGCAACAAGAATAAAAACTATGATCAGATCTCCTTTTTTCAATTTCATATAACCCTCGCTTAAGCATTTTACGAAATATCCTTTGAGTAATTCATTCAGATTTCGTTAAATGCTTCCTTATAAAATTAAATATATAAATTTAAATATACAAATTTAAATACATTTCATCAGTATATTATACAATATATAATATCTTTAGTATATTGAACGCACAAAAGTATTTACATTGGGCAAAGTGCGAATTCAATAACAATCAAGGAAACATTTACGCGAAATCTGAATTAGGAATGTAAAATGTTTTTCGCGAAATATATAATAGTATGGATTTATTTATTTTTCGTATCATAATATATGCTGTAACAAAGCCCAATTGCTTCTATAACAGGACACAATCCGCTCTCTGAATCAAATGAATTTAATTATCATTATTAATTTATAGTTGCAATAATAATAATGTATCATATAGAATTAGATATGTAAATTTCTTTAGGTGTTCAAAAAGTATTATTTCTGCATTTTAATTGGAGGTGCCAATTGTGATCCCAAATAAAAAACTAAATTTATTTATTCCTATAGCTGTAATGTTTTCTATCCTGTTTTCCGGGTGTCAAGCCCAGGCTCCGGATACTTCAACAAAACCCTTATCCAAAACCAGCTTTCTTCTTGGAACGGTTATTGAAATATCCATATATGACAAGCGTGACGAGAAAATACTGGATAAAGCTCTTTCGAGGATATCCGAAATAGAAAACAAAATGACTATAAACAATGCTGAAACCAGTGAAATCATAGCTCTCAACAATGCTTCGGGAAATAATGAAGTGAAGCTGAGTCCCGACACCTTTTTTGTTATAGAAAAAGGCAGGCAATATTCTCAGCAATCCGGGGGGAAATTTGATATAACAATAGGGCCTGTTGTTAAGCTTTGGAATATAGGCACCGACTACGCGGCTGTGCCGGAAAAAAGCAAGCTTATGGAAGCGGTAAAGCTTGTGGATTACAGTAAGCTGGCATTAAACAAGGAAAACTACACTGCCAGACTTGAAGCTCCAGGTATGAAGGTGGACCTGGGAGCAATTGCAAAAGGCTATTCTGCTGATGAAGCAGCCCGGATCCTGCGGGAAAACGGAGTAAAGCATGCCATTATTAACCTTGGTGGAAATGTAATGACAATTGGCGGGAATCCAAACGGGAACCCCTGGAAGATTGGGGTTCAGGATCCCTTCAACTCAAGGGGGAGTTTTCTCGGGATTGTACCCGTACAGGACCAGACAGTAGTAACCTCCGGAACCTATGAACGGGTTTTTGAAGAGAACGGTAAGAAATATCATCATATACTGGACTCAGCTACCGGTTATCCTGTGGAGAATAATTTGTACGGTGTATCAATAATTGCCGAAAAATCCATTGATGGGGACGGGCTGTCCACTACCACACTGCTTATAGGGCTGGAGGAAGGAATAAAGCTGATCGAGAGCCTTGAAAACGTGGAGGCTATATTCGTAACTGCGGATAAACAGGTTTATGTTACTTCAGGTATAAAGAAAGATTTAATTATCACCAATCCTGAATTTAAGCTGGCAAACTAAAAAGAGGCTGCTGCAAAATCCGGATGGGTCTTGACCCATCCAGATTTTACTGTTTTGCATAACCTCTTTTTCTTTATTATCCAATCCTTATTTCAGGCATAGTAACAATCAGTGCGAAGAGAAGCAGCAAAACGAAAAGAAGCAGCAGCTGTTTTTTCAACACAATCCCCCCTAATTATCTACCGCAAATATTTATGATATTACTTCTTTGTGAGATGCTTAGTAGATTATATGAGGCAGAGATTGTATTTTTACCTGAAATTTCTATATATTTGTGATAGAATAGAAAATAACAAAAAAACAGCCATCCATATTCTTCTATTGTAAAGGGTGATTTAATAATGGGAAATCCGACAATCGATAAAATTCTTGAAAAGCTGGGTCAGGACGACCTGCTGGACATTCTGGCCCATAAGCTTACAGCCTCTGAGCTGAATTCATTATTATTGGAAGTATATAAAATGAAGGCGGAAGCACTCTCCCCGGCAGAATTATTAAAGGGCTATATTGCCAGCCGGTTTGTCAAGCCTGTTGGAACAAACCCTCGGGAATACCTGCAATTAGAATCGGATTTCTATAGAATTGCAGAATCCCTTTCCTTCATTCCGGTTGAGTTATCACCGGTAGCGCCCTTGGGCACCTGCTCCGTCATCGCTACAGTCAATCAGAATAAGATCATATCCGCTTTAAGAGGCACGGAGGTTATGGCAGATGCCACCAATGCTCTTGCTTTGCATATTTGCAGCTTAAGAAAGGAAATGGCGGCAGAAGGCCGGGAAGGGCATAATACGATACGGTATTGCACCTCTCATCGCCTTATAAGAACACAAAAATTCCATATTCCGGGCTTCAGTGCCCATTTTAAGATCTTCTGCATGGTTACTTCGGGCAGGGATACCGGCTCATACGGCTTTGAAAAACAGCAGCTTCTGGAGCATATAACAGCTTATAAAGAAATATTCAAGCAGCTATTCCATATCGAACATATAAAAGTCAAGCTTATAAAGCACGGCGGATATGCCGATACTGAGGGCCTCGCTGCCAGAGTGCTGAACCATATACAGGATAATGTGGATGGAATAAGCATCTACACTGAAAATCAGAATTCGGAGCAGGACAACAATTATTATAAAGGCATTCAGTTTAAACTGCTGGTCGGTATCAAGGGCAGTGAATATGAAATCGTTGACGGTGGGTTTGTGGATTGGTCCCAAAAGCTTTTGGGCAATAAAAAGGAACGCATGCTGATCAGCGGTATGGGTGTGGACTTTTTATTAGCCTTGATGAAATAGTGAATTAAAACGGGACAAAGAGTTAAGTGTATCCCACTTGCTCTTTGTCCCGATATGCTTATAAGCACGACAATGCCTGTTCGAGGTCTTCAATTATATCCTCAGCGTTTTCAAGTCCTACGGAAATCCGGACCATGCTCTCGGTTAATCCGAACTGCTCCAGCTGTTCTTTAGGGTATCCCCTATGGGTCATGGCAGCAGGCACTTCAATCAAGCTTTCACAATCCCCCAGGCTCACGGCAATCTTTGCCAGCTTCACACTGTTCACCAGCTTTTTTGCTTCATCAATACCTCCATCCACCTCAAAGCTGAGCATGGCTCCAAAGCCGCTCATCTGCTTTTTTGCGACTGAGTAACCCCTAAAGCTTTCCAATCCGGGATACATGACTTCCTTGATTTTGTGGTGCCTCTGTAAATATACGGCGGTCTCCATTGCATTTTTTTCATGCTGCCGCATCCTTACCCCCAGAGTCTTGATGCCCCGGAGCAGCAGCCATGCATTAAAGGGGCTCATGACACCGCCGAATTCGCTCATATAGTCAAATCTCAGCTCATGAATATAATCCGCATCCTTTGATACCGCTACGCCGCCTATGGCATCTCCATGCCCGCACAGATACTTGGTTGTACTGTGAACAACCACATCGGCACCCAAGCTTAACGGCTTCTGAAAAAAAGGTGTCGCAAAGGTGTTGTCAATAACCACCTTCACATTCCGGCTCCCGGCTATTTCCACAACCTTGCGGATATCAATCACATCCAGGTTTGGATTTGAGGGGGTTTCAAAATAGATAACCTTCGTATTCCCGTCAATCAAGTCCCTTAAGCATTCAGGACTATTCAGATCAGCCACCTTATAGCCTACCTTGTACTTTGGCAAAACCTTGGTAACCACATTATAAGAGGAACCGTACAGGGTTTTATGAACAATCACATTGTCGGAGGGCTTCAGAAGTGAGAACAGAACCGAGCTGATCGCCGCCATGCCCGAGGCAAAAGCAACGGCCCCATTCCCTTCCTCCAGTACTGTGATTTTATCCTCAAATATCCGCAAGGTCGGATTATTCCCTCTGGTATATACATAATCATCGCTTTCAAAGGCCATTACCTTGTCAACATGCTCCATGCTGTCAAAAGTAAAGGTTGATGTCTGAAATATGGGTGCATTGAGTGAATTGCAGGGATTCTTCCCTTTTAGCCCCCCATGTATCGAAAGGGTATCAAACCCATATTGTCTTCCTGTATTATCTTTCATTCTCTCTCCTACCTCTGTCCATATTGATTCAAATAAAAATCTCTCATTGCGTCGATATCTTTCTGATCCAGCTCCACGATACCACCCAGAATTTGTGCGAAAATAGCTGCCTTAGCTGATTTTTCGACGACTTGTGCAATCTTCATGGTCTCTTTCAGATCCTTCCCCGCGGCAAGACAGCCGTGATTGGCAAGTATGACGGCATTCCTGCCCTCCAAGGCCTCAACTGCGGCTTTTCCCAGCTCAGGAGTGCCCGGCAGATGGTAGCTGCTTACCCGTACATTGCCGCCTACTATTTGAACCATATCTTCTGCCGCTGCAGGTATCGGCTTCCGTGCTATCGCCATTGCCGTACAGTATGTACTGTGAGTATGTACAACCCCATTGACATCCTTCCTGTTTTTGTATACCTCCAGATGCATCGGCCATTCTATAGATGGCTTCATGCTCCCTGCAACAACGCGGCCTTCCATATCCAATATGGCAATCCCCTCCGCAGGTATATCGTTATAGTCGACTCCACTGGGTGTAATGGCGATGCAATCCTCATCCGGAACTCTTACACTGATGTTTCCCCAGGTTCCCACCACCAGCTTTGTCTTTGCCATTTCTATCCCTGCTTCAATTATTTGCTTTCTGACCTCTTCATATTTAACTGTCGTCATTTGTGCCTCCATTTTTTTAATTCATTAGATTAATTATTCAATAAGTCAAGGGATTCGTCCCAATTGACTTTTCCCTTGACTTATTATAGATTTAACCTGTTTCTATTTAATCCTGCATTGCTCCAGTAATCAGCATACCAAGTGAACCGATACCGGCTATGATACCGACGCTTAGAGTACCTGTTCCGCCTGCTGCAAAGCCTGCGCTAAATACCGCCTGATTTGCTCCCAGAGCTGCCATAAGGCCTCCGCCCATACCAAAGATAATACTTGCAACCATTAGGACTGCTCCAAGCTTTGCCAGTTTGCCGCCCTTGGGCAGATCTTCTTCAGGCATGATTTCCGTCCAGAGCAGATCCCATTTTTTGATTCTGGGATACAGAACCATCATAAGCGGAATCCCCAATACGATGGAAGGAATGGAATTGTTAAGTGAGATAATAGTGCCAAGTGCTGCAAAGGGGACCATATTCAGTATGTCCAAGCCCCATGCAATGAAGAGGGCACAAGCGACTGCTCCGAAAATGGAGACCAGAACATAAGCAAATATTTTCTTTCCTGATTTCAAATCGGGCTCTTTATCTTCTTTATCGAGGATAGCAAGATTATGCCAAAGCTTATATGGAACATAAGCAAACAAGAAATTGCCGACAAAGCCGAAAGCACTTCCGATACCGATTGAGCCGAAGAAATCGCCGATCAGATTGCCGATAGCAGAGCCCCAGGCTCCTGCCGGTCCGAACAGCAAGCCGAATACGATAGGTAATGCACTTGCCGGTCTGAACTCGGTAATACCGGGAATAATAACAAAGCCCTTAAACGGAATCAATACTGCTGCGTATAGACCTGCGCAAAGCGCAACCAGAACAACCATTTTTGTTTGTTTCCACATCTTGAAAACATCTTTCATAACACACACTCCTTTATTTTCATAATTTAATAATTGCCTCTGTACACGTACAGTCCTTCTGATTCAAATCACCCTGAAAAACCTTCAGAAATACTTTTGTTATCTTTTCTTTGTTCTTGGCCAACGACCCTTGAATATCGTGCAGGGTTATGCCTTCGTTTTTCATACCGGTACACCAATTTGTAACAATTCCGACGGCTGCATAGCACATCCCTGATTCCTTTGCCAGGATCACCTCGGGTACGTTGGTCATGCCGACAACATCACCTCCCAGCATTCTAAATGCTTTGATTTCTGAGGCGGTCTCAAACCTCGGCCCTTCAGTACAAACGTATACGGAATCGCCTCCTTTTACATGAATCTGCAGCTCCTTTGCTGCTTCCAAAAACTGCGTCCTCAGGCTTTTACAGTAGGGGTCGCTCATATCGGTATGCCTGACCTTACCCTCCTCACCCTCATAAAAGGTAAGGGGTCTTGCTTTTGTCATATCAATAAAATCCTTGAGGATGACAATATCCCCCGGCGCGTAATTCTCATTGCAAGAACCTACGGCAGCAGTTGCATATATGTACTGCACACCCAGCTGCTCCAGAGCTGCCATATTTGCCCTGTAGTTAATCCTATGAGGCGGTTTACTGTGACCTTTTCCATGACGGGCTAAAAACACAAGCTCTTCCCCTTCAATATTGACTATATCGACCTCCACACTTCCGTATGCCGTCTCAACCATCCTTGTGCAGCTGTATCCTTCGATATCATATACGCCGGTACCGCCAATGATTGCTTTATTCATGCATTCTCCCCCTTAAATCAGATGATTCAGCTTGGCATATGTCGAAAACGCCAGAATAGCGGCCGTTAGTACCATAATGACGTAGTCTGTTGAACCAAAGCCAATTTCCAAATAGTTCGTCCTGTCATCATCATACCCAAAGCCCTTTGACTCCAGTGCCATTGCAAATACATTGGTTCCCCTGATAATGGATATCAGCGTGGGTATCAAAAGCGGCACATACTTTTTAAACTTCTGTATGAAGGTACCGGAATCCAGATCCAGACCTCTGGATTTCTGTGCCTGAGTAATGGTATAGCTGGTTCCTACAATCATAGGCACCAACCGGATTGCAGTGGAGAAGGCGAATGCACCCCTGTAAGGCACTCTCAGCTTCACCAGTCCGAGGGATATTTCTTCAATTTTGGTAGAGCTTAAGAAAACCATACCGGATATGATCATAACGTCAAATTTAATGCCGATAATGACACCGTGTATAATCCCCTCCATTGTAACCGGTCCAAGGAGCTTGGTATCTCCACCCTTGGTAAATGACCACAGGACAATGGAAAAGAATCCAATCATCACGAGTATGGCTTTTATACGTTTCAGGTTTGATAATACTCTTCCGGAATAACCATAGATCAATATGACTGCAGCTAATGCAAGGAGTACCGGAAGCGAGTCAAACATCAAAGCAACGGTAAAGGTTCCCAATACGACAAGCAGCTTGGTTCTCGGATCCAACCGGTGCAAAAATGTATCCTTATCCAGATATAAAAACATATCCATGACTACTCCACCCCCTCAGTACATCGGACCATTTCTTCAACCGATAAAATTGTATTTCCCAATTTATTGCTTAAGCTTACTATATGCGGCACTTTCAGGAAAGCGTCCAGAAGCTCTTCTTCTCTCTTAAATATCTCTCTTGTGCTTCCATACATGCTCACCTCTCCGTCTTTTACGACTGCGACCTTGTGGGCATATTCCGATACGACCCACATTGTGTGGGTGATGATAATAATGGTATGACCTTCTTCATTCAGCTTTTTAATCAGCTCCATCATTATTTTTTGCTCTTTGTAGTCCAGCCCGGTTGTCGGCTCATCCAGAATTATGACCTTGGGCTTTGCAGAGAGGATGGAAGCAACTGCGACTCTCTGCCGTTCTCCCTTGGATAGTGAAAAGGGGTCTTCTTTTTCATAGCCTTCAAGGTCAACTGCCTTCAAGGCTTCCTTGACCCTTCTGTCAGTTTCCTCAATAGAACAGCCTCTTATCTTGGGACTGAAAGCCACCTCTTCATATACCGTATCGGCAAATATCTGGTGATCGGGATTCTGGAATACAAAGCCCACATCTTTTCCGATTTCAAAGATCGTTGTATTTTTTGTGTCTTTTCCATTTACACTCACAACTCCGGCAGTTGGCATAAGCAACCCGTTCAGGTGCTTGACCAGGGTCGTCTTTCCACTGCCGTTGTGTCCCAGAACAGCGAGAAACTCACCTTCCCTGATTTGCAGGTCAGCCCCCTCCAAAGCCTTTTTCCCGTTGGGATAGACATGCTCCAGATCCTTCACTTCAATGATGATATCTCCATATTTACTCTCCCGTTCAAGCTCTGCCTGAAGTATTTCATCATATTTTTTCTGATCGAGAGCCAGCTTCATTTCTACAAACTTTTTCAAGCCTTCTTCCGGTGTCAGAGGCAGCTCTTCATTTGCCATTGAAGTGATCTGTTTGAAATACTTCGGAATTTGGAGCGACATGATCCCGATTCTCTCCGTCAGCTCAATCTCTCTTAAAACCTGCTGCGGCTTCCCGTCTTTCAGAATGTGTCCATTCTCCATTATGATCAGCCGGTCTGCTTCGATGGCTTCTTCCGTCTCATGTTCAATGATGATCAGGGTCAAATCCTTATCCTCATGCAGTTCCTTTGCAATTTTGAATATTCCTAGCTTGCCGATGGGATCCAGATCGGTCGTAGGTTCATCCATACATATGATCTTAGGCTGAGAAGCCAGCACCGAGCCGATTGCCAGACGCTGCTTCTGTCCTCCTGAAAGGGTGGAAGGCTGTCTTTCTTCATAGCCTCCCAGGTTGACAGTCTTCAACACCTTGTTGATCCGCTCCCTGATCTCATCTCTTGGAACCATAAAGTTTTCCGGCCCGAAAGCAATTTCCAGCTTAGTGTTGGTTGAGAACAGCTGTGATTCAAAATCCTGAAAAACCAGCCCTATATCCTTTGCCATTTTACTTACACTATGTTCCTTTGTTCTTTTGCCGTTAATCCGGACCTCACCCTCATATTTTCCTCTGACGAAGTTTGGAATAAGACCGTTCAGACAGTTGGCAAGGGTTGATTTCCCCGCGCCGCTGGGGCCCATGATCACAACAAATTGGCCGTCTTCAATATCCAGGTTGATATTCTCGATTGCATTTCCGTCCTTTTGGTCTTTGTATTTGAATGTCAGATTTTTTATAGAAACCGCATTGGCGTCAGGCTCTTTACCATCAGCAACATCCATTGGTTCCCCTCCCCCTTATTTAAGCTTTTTAATGCTGTCCTTATACGGCGCGTGCATTATGCCCTTCTCCGTAATAATTCCGGTTATATTTTCATGGGGGGTCACATCAAATGCAGGATTATATACATCGATGCCTTCCGCCACTACTCTGGTACCTTCTATATGCGTAATCTCCTCACTGCTTCTTTCCTCTATATGGATTTGCTCACCGGAATCTGTAGAAAAGTCTATGGTTGAAGTCGGCGCAACGATATAAAATGGGACATTATAGACTTTTGCGACCACCGACAGCATGAAGGTTCCTATTTTGTTGGCAGTATCCCCGTTTAAGGCAATTCTGTCGGCGCCAACGAAAATCATGTCGATCCTTCCATCTCTGATCAATGTAGCTGCAGCGCTGTCTACAATCAGCTTTGCCGGAATGCCTTCCTGCTTCAGCTCCCATGCCGTCAGCCTCGCCCCCTGCAGCCGCGGCCTTGTTTCATCCGCATAAACAAATATGTTCTTGCCTGAATAGTGGGCTTCTCTTATGACACCCAGAGCCGTCCCATAACCGGAGGTTGCCAGGGCACCGGTATTGCAGTGGGTCAGAATCACAGCATTATTGCTTATCAGTCCGTTCCCATACTGTGCCATCGCCTTGTTCGTCAAGATATCCTCAGCTACAACCTCAGCTGCCTCTGCTTTTACTTTTTCATAGATCGTAACTGTATCGCTATCCTTATATTCCTCCAGAACATCCCTCATTCTGCTTATAGCCCACATGAGATTCACCGCTGTCGGCCTTGACCTGTTCAAAACCTCAAGGGCTTCTTCCATCCGGTCGAGGAATACTTCTTTGCTTTCATTCATAAATTCTTTAGCAGCCAAAGCCGCCCCATAGGCCGCAGCTTCTCCGATTGCCGGGGCACCCCTGACCACCATATCCCTTATTGCAAAACTAACCTCAGCATAGGTTCTGCACTCAAAAATCTCATAGCTGACCGGCAGTTTTCTCTGGTCCAACAAATACAAAACTTCCGACTTGAATTCGATTGTCTTAATGTTGCTCATAAAGTCCTCCTTATGTCATATGCATTTCTTCCTGTATCAAAGCTGGCGTTATGCTGAGTGATCATCTCCCCGGCTTTATTTGTAGTCGCCCAGCAGGTAATTATAAAAGGCCTCGTTAACCCAGAACTTGTAAGTGACTACCTCTAGCTCCGTGTCTTCTTTTTTAAATCCTTGTACGACACTTTCCGACTTTTCGTTCAGAGAAAAAGACTGTGCAATGAAGTTATCCTTCTTGATGTAATTGTTGGTTACTGTTAAATAATCCTTTATTTCAATATTGGAATAATAAAGCGGCTGCCACCATGACCCTGCAATCAGTCCGTCCATAGCATCCTGATTTCTCTTTGCGTATTTAAGGATAACCTCCTGGAATTTATTCTTCTGCTCCTGGCTGTCAAATTCAAAGCTGATATCATATTCCTTGGAATAAGCAATATAATTGCCATTCTCTATTTGTACAACCTGAAAATCAGGAGACTGGCCGGGCTCTCCCCATTCCTTCATGTATATATATGCTGAAGATTTAGGTTCTAATTGTACCTTTGCATTAAGACCCTCTCTTCTGAGCAGGCCTATAAGCTGTATCCCATGCTTGATATCCGAATGTCCGTAAGTAATGGAAAGGTCTTGATCAAAGTTGGAATTGAATCTGATATCCTTGACATTATATCCTGTAACGGCATCCGATTTCAGCACTTCGTCAACAATAGCCCTGAGTTCCTCCGCATTAATCAGGCTTTGCATGTTCCAGGCATTATGTACCTTACTATAAATATCCTCATCATTGATATATCCGATAAAGTTCTTATACTTTCCCTGGAAGGACAAGACCTTGCCCAGCATATAGGTTGCGTCATCCTCTGTAACAGCATCCTCCAGTTTCACAGCCTTTGGAAGAAATCCGCAGTCTGCTGCAGCCGCAGCCTCCTGTGTCCATTGCAGACTTACGTCCTTTAATGCATTGTAGTCAACGCCGATTTTCAAAAGCGCACTCTCTATTTTGTCTTTTGGGTAGGTATAGGCAAATTCTTTCATTCCTGCTGCTCTAACAGCAATTGCCAATGCTTCGGAATTGGTTAAGGCTTTCTCCATGCCGGTAACATCGGCATCTTTATCAATTTCACTATATCTGACTCCGGATATTTTTTCGACGGCATTGATAAAATACCCTTTGGTCACTATATCAGGCACATCAATCCTGTAATTATCCTCTAAGAACTCCTTGTACTCTGCCCTCTGGCTTTGACCATTCCCAGCCGACAACGAGGTACTACCGGCATAAGCGGTTTCCTCAGCAAAAACTGCCGTTCCAGAGAAGAGAACGCTGATAATCAGCATCAATACGAGAATTAACCTGAAATTTCTGCATTTCTTAAAACTAACTGTCCCCATTGTACATTCCTCCTTTATCTTTTTTGAGTGGGTAAATCCTTATCCATCTATAGTTTTGCTGCTTGCATAGCACCAGCTTTGCTATCTGCTCAAGAAAATCATTTGTTCCGGTTTACCTTGAACCGGAATACCTGGGGATTAAAGTAATCCATAGAGTATATAACAGGATTTCCTTCCTTGTCATAGTGGACCTGATGCAATAAAACAAATAACTGATTCCGGCTGATTTTCATCAAAGTCATCATCTCGTCCGTAGCAAATGTCGGGATAATCTCAGTTACTGCATATTCGGCCTCGATCCCGCACCGGTCCTTGAAATACCTGAACATGGACTCACAGTCTACATCCTTCGGCACATCATCTCCAAAGGCAGATTTCTTCACGGTATCGACACAGTAAGCTGCTACCTTCCTGCTGGCAGTTCTGATCCGTTTGAAGGTGACAACCTTTTCTCCCGGTCTCAGCTTCAGCTTGCTTACCATATCTCTTGTAGGTTCATTTTCACTTATTTCAACCCATTTGGTACCGGATTCATAGCCGAACTTCTCAATAATCTCCGTTATACTCTCCAGCTTTTCCAATCCGCTTTCAATTTCGATAGGCCTTTTAAAGACAAAAGTCCCTTTTCCCTGCCTTTTGTATATAATCCGGTCCTGCTCCAGAAGCGCCAGTGCCTCCCTTACAATGTACCTGCTGACACCAAGCATTTCCATCAGCTCTGCCTCTGTAGGCAGTGCCGCATCCGGCTGCAGTCCTTCCAGTCTGATATACTCAATAATCTTTTCTTTGGCCTGTTGACTCAACGGAATAGTCTTCTCTTTAATCCGCATAATATCGCTCCTAACTTGTCAGACATCCTATATGTTAAGTTGATATTACCATTGTTAAAATATTTTGTCAATTACTTATATGTTAATTATTTGGCAAGAATTTTGAACAGAAAAAATGGCGTAATCCATATGAATTACACCGTCCGTACCATTTTAGTCCATACCTCAAGCCGCAACTTCCTCATTTCTGCCCATACAGCTTGCTACAATCACTAAAGCTACAGTTATGCATGCTTCTATGGAGAATCTTACATCTGTGGTCATATTCCTTCTGCTGCACATATACTCGTCATGCTTCCCGTCCAGATACTCTCTAAGCCATTCCTTTGATTGTATATGCTGCTCCTTAATGGAGTATATCGCATCCATACATATTTTATCGAGATCAGAAAAGGCAAATATCAACGCCAAATTGTTTTCATAAATAAAGTGAGGCAATATCGGGGCATAGGCCCTGCAATTATGCGCATAGCAGAAGAAATCAGCAATATAATGCATTATAACTCCCAAGTTTATAGAGAACATTTTAATTTCCTTATCACATTTGGGTAGTTCTTGA
>Ga0209347_1001353_pt1 | contig 41216 bp, 41 predicted proteins | sample AutmiccommuBRH23_FD_187382 | JGI IMG/M metagenome (GOLD analysis project Ga0209347, IMG submission 187382) | Deep subsurface microbial communities from Mt. Terri, Switzerland - Autotrophic microbial communities BRH/23 (SPAdes) (version 2) | ecosystem: Environmental > Aquatic > Deep subsurface >... | reverse complement strand
AAGGATAGAGCCACCAGCACAAATACAATGACGGTTAAAATAATCACACCGGACATTTTGTCCCACCCCCGTACTCTATCTTATTGAGGACAGGCCAAAAAAATGATTGGCTGCGGAAATAATTTATGGTTTTGAACGGGCTGTGCTGTGGCCCAGCCCTCCTTCCCGCGCGGGCAGGCGCGGGGCATCGCCGTCGGCGATGTAATAACGGATAAACATGCCCTGGGCGAAGGGCTCTTCTGTTTTAAAAGTAAAGGGCCCGTCGCCGGCGTTCTTGACCTTGATCACGATGACGCCGTCGTTATCTTGATTCGAGTAGTAATCGGAGTCAATCCAGCCCTGCTCATTGCAAAGTTTGATGTTGTGCTTCAGTCCGTAGCTCGACCGGATGTTGACCAGCAAAATTTCGTTGGCCGGCATGTAAGACTTGATTCCCGTGTAAAAAGAATGGCTTTCGCCGGGATTCAGCGTGACTGCCTCCAGCGGCCAGAAGTCGTAACCGCCCGAACCCGGGGTGGCCCGCTGCGGCATCTGCCTGACTTTTCCCTCGAAACCACGGGCTTTCTCAAATCCGCGCCGGCCGCCGCGTTTTTTTAGCTCCTCACCGGCCAGGTGGACCAGCGCCTCTAATTGTGAGGAAGACATCTCTTCCAGTATCTTCACCATCTTCACCTTTTTACCTCTTGTACCACCTTATGCGCCGGCGTTTCCACCGGGCCTGGTTATAAAACACGTCTCAGATGTTCGAGAGACCGCTCCAGGCTGCCGCAATTCTCCCAGGGTCCGATGGCAGCGAGGGTGAATTTGTCCGGCTTCAGCATCTCCCGCACCAGCTCCTGCACTTCCCGGGCCGTCACCCGGTTCACTCTTTCCACGATTGCTTCCGGCGCAATGACTTCGCCCAGGTAAAGCTGGGATTTGCCGAGGCGGCTCATCCGGGTACTGACATTCTCCAGGCTTAAAAAAAGGTTTCCTTTCAGTTGGTCCTTGGCCCGCTGCAACTCGCCGTCCTTGACGCCGTGCGCCTGGATGTCCCCAACCTGCTTAAAAATCAATTGCATCACTTCGTCCACATTTTGCTTGCTCAGGCCGGCATAAATACAAAAGAGTCCCGTATTGTGGTAAGAGGTGTGGTAAGAGTAAACGGAATAAACGAGACCCCTCTGTTCCCTGATTTCTTGAAACAGACGGGAACTCAGGCCGCCGCCAAGAATGGTGTTGGCCACCTGAAATATGTATATTTTTTCGTCATCCAGCTTCAGCCCGGGCGTTCCCACGCACAGGTGGACCTGCTCCGTTTCCTTGCTCCGGCAGGCGATATCGCGGCGGGGCTGAGGTACTGCCAGCTTCCGGCCGTCTACTTTCCCCCCTTTTTGCCCAAAGACCTGTTTGATTTTTCCGACCAGATCTTCGTGCTTGATACTGCCGGCAGCTGCGACGATCATGTTGCTGGGCCGGTAATACTTGTCGTAAAACGAGAGGATTGTTTCCCGGGAAAGACTCGCAATCACTTCGGCGGTGCCGATAATGGGCCGCCCCAGGGCATGACCCTGCCACATGACGCTGGAAAAGATATCGTGCACCAGCTCATCGGGGGCGTCTTCGTACATCTTAATTTCTTCGATAATGACATTTCTTTCCCGGTCGATGTCGGCGGCGTCAAATTTTGAAGCGAACAACATGTCGCTCAGAACATCGACAGCCAGATCCAGGTGCTCGTCGAGAACCCTCGCGTAATAGCAGGTGTATTCTTTCGTGGTAAAGGCGTTTAACTGGCCTCCCACGGCGTCCAGATCCTCGGCGATCTGCTTGGCCGTGCGGCGGGCCGTGCCTTTAAACATCAGGTGCTCAATAAAGTGGGAAATACCGTTATTCTCCGGGACTTCGTCACACGAACCGACATCCACCCAAAAACCAATGGCTACCGAGCGAACGTGGGGGACTTCTTCTGTCAGAATTTGTACGTTGTTATCCAACGTGACTTTTTGATACATTAAAAGGAAAACCTCCTCAGAGTTACGGTCTTCTATCATATTCGTTCATATTCGTTAATGAGTGGATAAATCCTCTATTGCCTGAAAAATTAACTGGTACGCTTAAAAAAGAGCCGGTATTTCAGTATCCCTTCTGCTTCCACAGCGCCGGCGGCAACGAGTGCCGCCGTGCCTGCGAAGACTCCGCCGACCAGGACGTTCACCTGCCCTACCCACTGTCCTGCGGCCACCGGCGCTGTCAGGTCCTGGTCGAGAATGACCTTTTTCTCAATCAGGCCGGCCGCCCCTCTGGGGATCACCGCGCTCACGTCACCGTCCGCGACAGCCTGCACCGCCGGGCCGGCGCCGTTTTTTACCAGAACCGAGGCCAGCGTCTCTCCTCTTTCAACCGCGCGCACCGTTTCAAATTGTTTGAAACCGTAATCTAAAAGTGTAATGGTATCGCCAAACCGGTCGTCACTGTGAAGCACGACCGTAATCAGACGGCGCCCATCCCTGGTCGCTGAACCTACCAGGCAGCGGCCGGCCTCGTCGGTGGTGCCGGTTTTTACCCCGTCGGCGCCCGGATAAGTGCAAAGGAGACCATTGGTGTTGAAGACATGCCTCTTGTGCTCCCGGCCAATGACCTTTTCCCGGGTGCCGACAACCCCGGCAAACTGGGCGTTATTCAAAGCATAGCGGGCAATTGCGGCCAAATCGAAGGCGGTGGAGTAGTGCCCTGCCGCCGGCAGACCGTTTGGATTCTTGAAGCAGGTATCACGGGCGCCGATAAGCCTGGCCTTCTGGTTCATTAAAAGAACAAAATTGCTTTCTGTAGCGGCAATATTCTCGGCGATGGCCACACAGGCATCGTTGCCGGACTCCAGCAAAGCCCCGTAAACCAGGTCTTCCAGGCTGATCTTTTCTCCCGCCCGGAGGCTGATGCTGGCTTCACCGGTGGAAGCCGCGCGCTCGCTCACCGTTGCCACCCGGTTCAAGTCCCCCCCTTCCAGCGCAAGCAGTCCGGTCATGATTTTGGTCGTACTGGCCGGCGGCCGGCGCTGGTGATCGTTTTTCCCGAAAAGAACCTGGCCGGTTCCGGCGTCCAGCAAAATGGCGGCATCTGCAGTAACGGCCGGCTCAGCGGCGGCAGCCGGAAAACTATACAGATCCCAAAGCAGGCAAAGGAGCAGCAGTATTGGGCGGACACGGCGCGTTAAGTGCAAGTTGAAAAACATCTCCCTTTACCGCAGCTTGTATGATTATACCCGCTGCAGCTTTTTGAGCAAGGATTCCATCATTATTTTGTCAAATTCATCAATCCCCATGCAGGAATGTTTATCCGCCGCGCCCATCCAAACACAAAAAACCTCAGGCATGAGGTTTTTTGAAAAACAAAAATTTTAGCTGAGTAGTATTGTTAATGGACAATACTTCCTATCTCGACGGCTCCCGGCGGCGAGGGGGGCGGCCCTGCCGGTCGCCATGGTCACTCCGGTCACCACGATCTACCCGGTCGCCCCGTTCCACCTGCTCGTCTATCGTTCCTCCAGGCGGCGGGGGCAGAGCGTCTTTCCTGGACAGCTTCAACCGGCCCTGGTGGTCGTAACCGATCGCCTTGACTGTAATCGGGTCCCCTTCCTTGCAGATGTCTTCCACCTTGTTCACCCGGCTGTGGTCAAGCTGGGAAATATGGACCAGACCCTCTTTCCCCGGCAGGCCCAGGACACCCGGGATGATTTCAACAAAGCAGCCGAAGTCCATCACCCTGGTCACCCGGCCGGAGTAAATCTCGCCGGTATTGACTTCCCTGGTTATGGTCTCGATGATTTCCAGGGCGTACTGACCTTTCTTGGGATCCACAGCGGCGATGAATACCCGGCCGTCATCCTCAATATCAATATCGGCGCCGGTCTCTTCCACGATCTTCTTGATGATCTTGCCGCCTGGTCCGATAACCTCGCGAATTTTATCGGGGTCAATGGTTGTGTGAATAATTCGCGGGGCAAAAGGCGAGAGTTCTTCCCTGGGGGCGGAAATAACCGCCAGCATTTTGCCCAGGATATGCATCCTGCCCTCATGCGCTTGAGCCAGGGCGCGTTCGAACACTTCCCGCGTCACTCCGTGAATCTTGATGTCCATCTGCAGCGCAGTGACGCCGCTGGCCGTGCCGGCTACTTTAAAATCCATATCGCCCAGGTGGTCCTCGATGCCCTGGATGTCGGTCAGAATGGTGATGTCATCATCCTCTTTAACCAGACCCATGGCCACCCCTGCCACCGGCGCTTTAATGGGAACGCCGGCATCCATCAGGGCCAGACAACTGCCGCAGACGCTGCCCATGGAGGTGGACCCGTTTGATTCGAGAACCTCCGAAACAATGCGGATGGTGTACGGAAACACTTCTTCTTTTGGGATCATCGGCTCCAGAGCCCTTTCCGCCAGGGCGCCGTGCCCGATTTCCCTCCGGCCGGGCGAGCGGATGGGCTTGGTTTCACCGTTGCTGAAGGAAGGGAAATTGTAGTGATGCATAAAGCGCTTTGTCGCCTCAATGCCCAGGTCGTCCAAAATTTGCTCCTCCGAAACGGCCCCCAGGGTCACGACCGAAAGCACCTGAGTTTGCCCCCTGGTAAAGAGGCCGGTGCCATGGGTGCGCGGCAGCACGCCGGCTTCAACGGTGATCTTGCGCACCTCATTTTCGGCCCGGCCGTCAATGCGCGTCTTTTCTTTCGTGATCAGCCTGCGAATTACTTTCTTTTCCGCAGAGTCAACCAAATCGTTAATGTCCGACTGGTGGTCCGGATACATTTCAAGGATTTTTTGCGCCAGATCGGCTTTAACCTGCTCCAAAAGGTTGTCCCGCTCATGCTTGGCAAGCCTTTCGTCAACGCAGCGGCGGACAGCCCGCTCCAGTTCTGTCATGGCCGGACCGGTAACGGCATTAACCAGCGCCGGTTCGGGCTGGGCGAAATTGGGTACGAATTTTTCCCTGGCCAGCCCCAGGGATAGGGCCTCTTCCCTGAACTTCTCGATAAAATCTACAATTTCAACGTTCATTTCCTGGCCGTACATGATGGCTTCCAGCATGACCGCTTCCGGCACCTCTCTGGCTCCGGCCTCCACCATCATCACGGCATCCCGGGTTCCGGCCACCACCAGATGCATGTCGCTCTTTTCCGCCTGCTCCAGGGTGGGATTGATCACAAACTCCCCGTTGACCCGGCCGACAATAACTCCGCCGATCGGGCCCTTAAATGGGATGTTGGAAATATGCAGGGCGGCGGAAGCGCCGATCATGGCGGCGATCACCGGTGAGTTGTCCTGGTCCACGGACAAAATGGTGGCGACAACAGCCACCTCGTTGCGCATGGCCTTGGGAAAAAGCGGTCGAATCGGGCGGTCGATCAATCTTCCGGAGAGGATCGCCTTATGGCCCGGCCGGCCCTCCCGCTTGATAAAACCACCGGGAATTTTGCCGACTGCATACAGACGCTCTTCGTAATCAACGGTCAGCGGAAAGAAGTCGATTCCTTCCCTCTTGTGGGAAGCCATCGTGGCTGTGATCAGCACCACTGTGTCGCCGTAACGGACCAGCGCCGAACCGCCGGCCTGTTTAGCCACTCTACCCGTCTCCACACGCAAGGGACGGCCGCCGAGCATGATTTCTCTGACTAAAATGGGATCATCTGACATGTAAGGATCGATACCTCCTGTATCAAAAAAAGAAAATATTAGCAAACGCTTGTTACTTCTACATATTCAATAGTATTTCCTTCTTATTGCCCAAAAAATACGTCGATTGTCCAAGAAACGGGAAAAGCGGGTGCTGCCCGCTTTATCAAAATCCCTATTTGCGCAAACCAAGCTTTTCCAGGATGGCGCGGTAGCGGTCAAAGTGACGGTCCTTCAAATAATTAAGCAAGGCCCTGCGCTGCCCGACCATTTTCAGCAAACCACGGCGCGAGTGATGATCCCCTTTGTGAATTTTCAGGTGCTCGGTGAGGGTGTTAATCCGCTCGGTAAGGATAGCAATCTGAACATCCGGGGAACCGGTATCGTTGTCGTGGATCTTGTGCTTTGCAATAAGCGTCTGCTTATGCTCAGTCGTCAAAGCCATCTGTAACACCTCCTTTTTGGAGAATCGCCGCCGGCCAAGTTAACCGCTTTAAAAAAGCGAGCTCCCTAGCTGACAGTTCACGGGATAATTATTTCCCGATTATGGTTATCACCAGGCGCCCGCCCGGTATATCTTTGGCCACAATATCAAAAACTCGTCCCGATTTAGCCATGAACCCGCGAAAACGGGTGGCCGTCGGGATCCGGCCCGGGATGCCGTCGGCCGCGGCGATAATGTCTCCGAGCATGATTTTTTCCTGTCGCAGGTCCCGTAAACGTTTACGCGCATGTTCCGTAATAATAACGCGCATCGTTCCTATTCCACTTCAAGAAGTGCGGGGCCAGCGGCCCCGCTCATCTTCATCCTGTGCCAAAAAAGCATAAAGCGCATCCTGAAAGGCCGTTAAGCGAACGTTTTCCAAATTCGCCTGTATGTAGATGGCCTCCAGTTCCTTTTTTAAAACCTGGAACTCCTCGGAGAGGCAAATCATTGCAATGTGATTGAGCAACTTTTTAATCTCTTCTTCGGGCGGATCCAGTTGTTGCACTCCCACGGCGGACGTCTCCTTTCAATAAACCCGGGACACGTACCGCGTTTATTGTAGCACAGTTAAAATGCATTGTAAACGCTGCCGGTTTAATTATATTGTCATGCGGGCGCTTTTATGACCCGCTTCAAGCCTGCTTCCCGGTCTCAGCCCATAAAGCTTTAGCCTGGCCAATATCCGACTCGATCTGTTTGACCAAATCGGTGACGGAATGAAACCGCTTTTCTTCGCGCAGGCGGCAGGTAAAAGCCACCTTAATGTTTTTCCCGTAAAGATCCTGGAAGAAGTCTAAAAGGTGCACTTCGATGTTTCGCCGCTGGTTCCGGAAAGTCGGCTTCACCCCGATGTTGGCAACGCCCAGGTAAACTTCGCCGTCCACCCATACCTTTGCCGAGTACACGCCGTTGGCCGGGACCAGCAGTCCATCGTCTATTTCCAGGTTCGCGGTAGGGAAGCCCAGCGCGCTGCCGCGTCTTTCACCGGCCACCACAGTTCCCTCAACAAAGGGATTGTAACCAAGAAACCGCGCCGCTTCAGTGACCCGGCCCGCCAGCAGAAGGCGGCGAATCAAGGTGCTGCTGACAGGCTGGCCGTCAAGCGTTACCTGGGGCACGACCTTCACGCGGTAGCCGAAAACAGCGGCGTGGTTTTCCAGCATCTCCGCCGTTCCACGCCCGCCAGAGCCGAAGGTGTAGTTGTAGCCGACGACGACCCCTTGCACAGCCAGATCTTCGTGCAGCACCTGACGGATAAAATCTTCGGGCAGGATCCTGGCAAAATCAAGGTTGAAAGGAACCAGCAGGAGAACTTCGACGCCCAGCCCGGCCATCATGTTTTGTTTCGCTCCCTGCGACAGGAGATGGGGCGGGCAGTTTTCCGGATGCAGCACCGCCAGGGGATGGGGGTGAAAGGTAAATACAGCCGGGGTCCCGTTGATTTCCCGGGCCATGTCTACCATTTCCGCGATCAGCCTCTGATGTCCGATATGCACCCCGTCAAAATTCCCCAGGCCGATGACAATATTTTTATGTTTGTTTTTGAGTCCCTGCCAGTGCTCGTAAACGTACACGTAATAGACCTCCTACCATCCACTCGTCCGCATTGGGACGTCTGCCGCCAAGCGTTCACTTCATATCCGGTTGAGCCAGAACGCAAACCGGCTTGTAATACGTTCTCCCGCCGTTCTCCGGATCCGGTCGCGACTCGGCCAGGGCCAGGAGTCCCTGCGGACCCCGCAGGCGCACCAGCGTTCCCGCAGGCAGGCTGTCCGGCCCCGCTTCGACTCCCGGCAAATAGAGATTCGCGCCGGAACTCACGGCGCCGGCCGCCCCTGTTTTTACTGTAACGGCCGGATAGGCCTCCAGGGCCTCATCCATTGTCACAATCAGATCCCGCAGTCCGCCTCCGGGAGCCGCCGCTGTAATCTCTTCCAGGGTCCGGGAGCGGGCAATGGCGAAAGAGCCGGCCCGGGTGCGCACAAGGAAAGACATATGCGCTCCGCAGCCGAGCTGGTTGCCGATGTCTTCACAGAGACTGCGGATATAGGTACCCTTGGAACAAATTACATGGATTAGTGCTTTCGGCTCTCCTGTCCCCCAGCCTGAGCCCCGGATCAAATCAAGGGTATCGATCGATACCGTGCGCGCCGGCCGCTCTACTGTGATGCCGGCCCGGGCCAGTTCATACAGCTTCTTGCCCTGACTGCGCACCGCCGAGGTCATCGGGGGAACCTGCTCGACACGGCCGGTAAAAAGCTTCAGCGCCGCGCGAAGGCGGCTTTCCGTAATATCCGAGGCGTCACGCCTGGCCAGCACCCCGCCAAAGGAATCACCTGTATCGGTGGTTGCCCCGAGGGTCATTTCGGCACGATACTCCTTCTCGTCGCTCGGCAGAAACCGGGCCAGACGGGTCGCCCGTCCCAGACAGACCACCAGTACGCCGGCCGCGCCAGGATCCAATGTGCCGGTGTGCCCGGTCTTTTTAATGCCGGATAGTTTTCTGATCCGGTGAACCACATCATGTGAGGTCATGCCCGGTGGTTTTAAAACATTAAGTACGCCGTCCATTTAACTCTCCTGCAGCGATCGGCGGGCCGCTCCCACGACAAGGGCCACCGATCCGGCCATATTTCCTTCCACGATACAGCCGGCGGCGCGCTGGTGCCCCCCCCCGCCGAAAAGAGAGGCCACTTGATTAACATCCACTTTGCCTTTTGAGCGAAAGCTGACTTTATACCGATCCGGCGCTATCTCACGGAAAAAAAGGCCGAGTTCCACGCCGGAAATACTGCGGGCGTAATTGACGACGCCTTCAGCGTGCTCATCCGTCGCCCCGATCCGGTTCATCGTTTCAAGAGTCATGGTCATCCAGGCCACCCGGCCGCAGCCGGTCAGGGTCAGGGTATCCAAAGCGGCGTTGAGCAGCCGCAGGGAGACGAGGGGCTTTTCTTCGTAGAGGCGAGAGCTGACCTCGGCCACCGGCACGCCGGCTTCGATAATCCGGGCAATTCGCCGGTGGGTTTCCGGCGTCGTGCTGTTGTACTGAAAAGATCCGGTATCCGTGACGATGGCAACGTAAAGACAAATGGCGATCTCCGCCGTCAGGGGGGCCTTCATTGCTTCCAGCAAGTCGAAAACAATTTCCCCGGTCGCCGCAGCCCTGCTGTCAATATGGTTGTGGGTGCCGAAGCCGGCCGCGCCCAGATGATGATCGATGTTGACCACAACGGCGCTTTCGTGAATCATCTTGCGGAACCCTTCACCCATTCGGTGCGGAACAGAACAGTCCAGGGCAATGAAAGTATCGTATTTTTCTTCTATCGTTTCTGCGATGCGGTACTCCCGGACACCGGGCAGGAACCGGTAAAGACTGGGAACCGGATCCGGTCCGGCGGCGGCCGCGTGCCTGCCGGCGCCTTCCAGGGCCAGCTTTAAGGCCAGGACAGAGCCAATGCTGTCGCCGTCCGGCATGACGTGCCCGGTGATCAGAACACGTCTGGAGGCGGCAATGGCGCCGGCAATGGCAGTTAGACTATTCATCTGCGCCGCCGTCCTTTTCCCGCACCCGGTTTAACAGTTCGAGCACGCGGGAGCCCCGGCCGATGGATTCATCCAGCTTGAACGTTATTTCCGGAAAATGGCGCAGCCGGATTCGCTTCGCGAGTTCCCCCCGGATAAAACCCTGCGCCTTTTGGAGCGCCTCAATGGAAGCCGCCTGCTCTTCCGGCGAGCCGAAAACACTGACGAAAATTTTGGCGTACCGCAAATCGGAGGACACTTCCACGACGGTGATGGAAGAAAATCCGATGCGCGGGTCTTTTATTTCGTCTCTTAAGAGTTCGGATATTTCTTTCTTCATCGCTTCCGCCAGTCGTTCCGGACGGTAAGACATTGCCGCACCCCCTGCGAGAAGTTGGAAACAGTATATTGGAGGTCAAAATATCATCTTGAACAGGTGATTTTAGGATAGTTCCCTCTTAATGGCTTCCATGGTGAAGGCTTCAATGATGTCGCCTTCCTCAATCTCATTGAATTTATCCAGGGCGATGCCGCATTCGTATCCGGTGGCCACTTCTTTTGCGTCGTCCTTAAAGCGTTTTAGTGAGTCTAACTTGCCTTCATGGACGACGATGCCGTCACGTACCACCCGGACCTGGGCGTCCCGTTCGATTTTGCCTTCCAGGACATAGCAGCCGGCGATGGTACCGATCTTGGACGCCCGAAAGATCTTCCGGATCTCGACGCGGCCCAGCATGAGCTCACGGTATTCAGGCTCCAAAAGTCCGCTCATGGCTTTCTTGACATCTTCAATGGCGTCGTAAATGACCCGGTAAAGCCTTGTGTCCACCTTCTCTAATTCGATGGCCTTCCTGGCGTTCACATCCGGACGCACGTTGAAACCGATGATGATCGCATTAGAGGCGGAGGCCAGCATGACATCCGTTTCGGTGATGGCGCCTACGCCGCCGTGAATGATGTTTACCTTGACTTCACCGGTGTTCAGCCTCTCCAGCGACTGGCGGAGGGCCTCCACCGAACCCTGCACGTCGGCCTTGACGATGATGCCCAATTCTTTAATTTGGCCTTCCTGAATGCGCTTAAAGAGATCTTCCAGGGAAACCCTGGTATTACCCCGCAACTCTTCCTCTCGCCGCTTGACCTGCCGGCGGCCGGCAATGGTTCGGGCCAACTTTTCGTCGGTAACCGCCACAAAGGGATCTCCAGCCACCGGCATTTCCGAAAAACCGATCACTTCCACCGGGGTGGATGGCCCGGCCTTTTTGATCCGGCGTCCCTTGTCGTCCACCATGGCGCGCACGCGGCAGAGGGCAGGCCCGGCGATAATCGTGTCGCCCACATTGAGGGAGCCGTTCTGGACCAGGACTGTCGCCACCGGGCCTCTCCCTTTATCCAGTTCGGCCTCGATCACCGTCCCCCGGGCGGGCCGGTTCGGGTTGGCCTTAATCTCGCCCAACTCGGCCACCAGCAGGACCATTTCCAGTAGTTCAGGAATACCCTGCTTTTTGAGGGCCGAAACTTCCACGCAGATGGTTTCGCCGCCCCACTGCTCGGCCACCAGGCCGTGCTCGGTCAGTTCCTGTTTGACCCGGTCCGGGTTGGCCCCCGGTTTGTCGATCTTGTTGATGGCGACGATAATCGGAACCCGGGCGTCTTTGGCGTGGTTGATGGCTTCTACTGTCTGAGGCATGACACCGTCGTCGGCGGCCACCACGAGCACGACGATGTCGGTCACATTCGCGCCCCGCGCCCGCATGGCCGTAAAAGCTTCGTGACCGGGCGTATCGACAAAGGTGATTTTCTTGCCCTTGTGTTCAACCTGGTAGGCCCCGATGTGCTGGGTGATCCCCCCGGCCTCCGTGGCTGTGACGTTGGTTTCCCGGATGGCGTCCAGGAGGGATGTCTTGCCGTGGTCGACGTGGCCCATGACGGTGACCACGCAGGGACGCCATTCCATAAGCGCCGCGTCTTCCTCCGGTTCCTGCATCAAGACGGCTTCCAGATCAACCGGCAGCTTTATTTCTATCTCATACCCGAACTCGCCGGCCAGAATACCGGCCGTGTCGGCGTCGATCTCCTGGTTGATGGTTGTCATCACGCCCAGGTGCATCAGTTTTTTAATCAGCTCGGCCGCGCCCTTGTGCAACTTTTGCGCTAATTCCTGCACGGTGATGGACTCACCCATGACAACTGGTTTCTTTTCGATGGGCTCGAGTCTTGCCACCGGCTGCTGCGCTCTTTGAGGCCCTTTCCTGCGCTGGCCGGCGGTACGCTGACGGAGTTTTGCCTCCGCCGTGGCGGCCATGGCGGCGCGCTTATCAGAGCGTCCCTTGACGCGATCTTTAGCGCCGGCCGGTTTGGCCGGCTTCGGTTTATTGTCTACCGCCTTCGGCTTGTCAGGTGGGGCGGGCGCCACCCCCTGCGTCCGGGCCGGCGGACGGGGAGACTGGTCTCCTGCCGGCCTTGGCGACGGGCCGCCCGGCACGTAACTGCCCCGGCCGGGCTGTCCCGGCCGGGGGCCCGCCTGGGGACCCCGGTTGTAAGGCCTTTGCTGCGGCGGCCTGCCTGCCGTTCCCGCTCCCGCCGGACCAGCGGCCGGCTGCGGACGATCAAACCCGGGCCGCACTGCTCCCGCGGGTACTCTCGCCTGGCGGTCAACTGCCGCCGCGCCGTCTGCCGGCCGGTTGTAAGGCGCCCGGCTCTGAGGCGGACGGTCCTGCCTGGGACCCTGAGACGGACGATCTTGAGGCGGACGGTCCTGCCTGGGACCCTGTGACGGACGATTCTGGGGCGGACGGTCTTGTCTGGGACCCTGTGACGAACGATCCTGGGGCGGACGGTCTTGTCTGGCAGCCTGTGACGGACGATCCTGGGGTTGCTCCCGCTTCAGGCTGTCCTGGGTTTGTTCCGCCTCTCTTTTATCACCGGGCTGCCCCCACGGCTTCCCCGGCTGATTTGCGGTCGCGGCAGGACGCTCCTGAAAACGCCTGTCCGGCGGCCGCGACGGAACACGGTCTACCATGCCGGGCCAGTTTTGCTCCGGCTTGCCAGGACCGCCTCGCCTTCTTCCATCTTTGGGCGGCGCGTCTTTCCTTTTTTCCGTCTGGCGTTCCGGCCGCCGATCTGTCTGGACGGGCCTGCCCCCGGACTGCTTTTCTTCTTCCGGCTCCGTCTGCGCCGGCGCCGGCGCTTCCTGTTTAACCACTACTTTAGCTTCCGCTTTCTGTTCCCCACCTTCTCTAAAAGTTTTCGCTACTTGTTCAATTTCACGGCCTTCCATCGTGCTCAAAGGAGACTTTACGCTAATTCCCATCTGACCAAGTTTCTGAATCAGTTCCTTGCTTTCTATGTTAAGTTCCTTGGCTACTTCGTGGATCCGCTTTTTGACCATATAATCACCTCCAAAATTATGGCTCGTTTGTCGAGGAAATCACTCTCCTTTGCCAAGTTTCTAGTAATGCCCGAGCCATTCCTTCATCCATCAGCGCCACTGCCGAGCGGGGCGACCGGCCCGTTTGAAGGCCCAGTTCAAGCTTTGAGCCCCAGGTTATCGTAGGAATATCGTTTAAACCGGCAATGACACCCAGTTCTTTTTTCGTTCGGTCCGCTGTATCGGCGGCAACAACCAAAAGCTTCACCTTTCGGGCTTTAATCGCTTTTTTAACGGCCAAATCGCCGGAAATTAATTTGTTTGCCCGCCTTGCCAGACCCAGCATTCCGCCAATAGACAATTACTTCACCAGCCCCTGCTCCAGCGCATTGAGCATCTCTTTAGAAATCGGTTTTTCCAATGCTTTCTCCAGGCGCTTCCCTTTAATCGCCTTTTGCAGGCACTCTTTTTGCGGGCAGATATAAGCTCCGCGGCCGGAGCGCTTGCCGGTCGAATCAATTTCGACCGTATCCTGCGGGGTTCGCACGATCCGGATCAGCTCTTTCTTCGGTTTCATCCCGTGGCAGCCGACACACATCCGCTGCGGGATCTTCTTTACCTTCGGCAACGGCCTCCCTCCAATTACTCGTATTCGTTCTCTTCAAGCGGGCCGTATTCCTCGGGATACAGTTCCTGCATCTGGGTCTCGCTCTTGATGTCGATCTTCCACCCCGTCAGTTTCGCCGCCAGCCTGGCATTCTGGCCTTCCTTACCGATGGCCAAAGAAAGCTGGTAGTCCGGTACGATCACCCGGGCCACCTTTTCTTCCTCCCAAACCTCAACCGCCACCACCTTGGCCGGGCTCAGGGAACTCGCGACAAACTTGGAAGGGTCCTGATTCCATTTGACGATGTCGATCTTTTCTCCACTCAGTTCATTGACGATGTTCTGCACCCGCATGCCTTTCTGCCCTACGCAGGCCCCGACCGGGTCCACGTTTTCATCCCTGGAAAAAACGGCGATCTTAGAGCGGAAGCCAGCCTCACGGGCCACCGCTTTCAATTCTACCACACCGTCCTGCAACTCCGGAACTTCCAGTTCAAAAAGCCTCTTCAAGAGGCCGGGGTGGGTGCGGGAAACCAGAATCTGCGGCCCTTTTGTGGTTTTTCGCACTTCGACGATGTAGGCTTTAATCCGGCTGCCCTGTCGATAGTCTTCCCCCGGCATCTGCTCGGACGGAACCAGAATCGCCTCCGTTTTGCCCAGTTCGATGAATACATTTTTTTGTTCGATGCGCTGAACGACTCCGGTAACAATATCGCCTTCCCGGTTGGCGAATTCCTCGAAGATGATGTTCCGCTCCGCCTCCCGGATCCGCTGGACGACCACCTGTTTTGCTGTCTGCGCGGCGATGCGGCCAAAGTTGCGGGGAGTTTCCTCAGCTTCCACGATGTCTCCCAGCTCATAGCGAGGGTTTGTCTGCTGCGCTTCTTCCAGGGAGATTTCCAGCCGGGGGTCCTCCGCCTGCTCCGTTACCGTGCGCTGAGAATAAACCTTAAAATCACCCGTCTCCCGGTCAATATGAACACGGGCATTCTGGAGGGACCCGAAATTGCGTTTATAGGCAGATAAAAGGGCTGCCTCAATGGCGTCAAGAAGGACATCGACGGCGATCCCCTTTTCTTTTTCGAGAGCTTGCAGGGCCTCCAAGAATTCTATATTCATTTTTTCCCCTCCCCAAAAAAATCAAAATTCCACTGCGAGCCTGGTGGAAGCGATTTGATCCAGCGCAATGACGTACTCTCGATTCTCCCTGACCAAAACGACATCCCCGTCGCGCAAACCTTTTAAGTACCCGGTAAATTTATTGCACCCACCGACCGGAGCGCAGGTGATGACGGTGACCAGACGCCCCTCAAACCGCTGGTAGTCCGACTGTTTTTTCAGAGGCCGCTCCAGACCCGGCGAAGAAACTTCCAGGCGATAGGAGTACTGAATAGGGTCCGTTTCATCCAGCAACCGGTCCACTTTTTGTGAAACTGCCTGGCAGTCCTCCAAACCCACCCCGCCCGGCTTGTCGATAAAGATGCGCAGATACCAGCCGCCCCCCTCCTTGATAAACTCCACGTCCACTAATTCCAGGCCGGCAGCCTCGACAACGGGCTGTGCCAACTGTGCGACGGAGTGGACGACATTTTGTTTGACCAAAGGGCCAGCCTCCTCATGATTTCCATCCGTGATAAGACGAAAGAGTGGGGATTATCCCACTCCTTGAAAAGTCACAAAAATTACCTTGCCGCAGAACATAAATAGTATACCACATCAGAAAATTATTAACAAGGGCAAAATATCGTTCAGACCCGGTGAACGGCAACCAACGTGCAGGCGCTCGCGCTCGAAACCGATAAACCCGCCCGGTGCGACCGCCATGACCAGCCTGTCACCGGCTGAGCATAAGCCGGTCCCTGCCGATCAACTCGTCTACAACCTGCAGCGCGTCGCTGGCTGCACCGGGCCTTCCCAGCCCGGCGGCGGCCGCCGACATCTGACGGAGCCGGTCCGGATCATTCAGGCAGTCACTGACTACCTCAGCCAGGCTATTTCCGACAACCCGGACCGCGGCCCCGGTAGAAGCGAGAAACTCGGCATTCCGCTCCTCCTGGCCGGGCAGAGGGTCGACCATAACCAGGGGAAGCCCGCAGGCAAGCGCTTCGGCGCAGGAAAGTCCGCCCGGCTTGCCCACCATCAGGTCCGCCGCCGCCATCAACTGGTGCACATTGTTGACATAGGAGAACACGATCATCCGGCGCGACATGGCCGCCGCCTTTCTGGACAGCCTGTCGAAAAGGGGCCGGTTGGTGCCCGTCACGACCACCAGTTGACAATCGACCATACTCCCCGCAAGCGTATTTACCGCTTCTTCAAGAGATCCCATCCCGAGCCCGCCGCCCATAATCAGGACGATGGGAGCAGCGGGGTCAAGACCGAGTTCATTCCGCAGCTCGAAACGGTCGCAGCGTTTTCCGAAAGCCGGATCGATGGGAATCCCCGTAGCCCGGACCCGGTCTCGGTCAATGCGATATTTATCAAAATGGAAGCTGAGCGCCTCGGCGCCGGTAAAAAAAATGTCCACTTCGGGGAACACCCAGAAGGAATGCAGGGTGAAATCCGTGATTGTGGCCAGCAGGGGCCCCCTGAATGTCCCCTTTTTCTTCATGTAAGAAACGATGCCGAGCGGGAAAGGGTGGGTGCAGATAATGGCCTGCGGCTGAAAATCATTGATCAAGCTTACCAGCCTGGGCGCTACCAGCATGTTCAGGATCCGGTTAAACTCAGTCTTTGCCCGTCCGGCCAGGGGTTGTCCGCGCTCGGCCTGCCGGTAAAGATAACCGTAAATGATCGGGCTGATCTTGATGATTTCAATGTAGGTCCCCAGAACCAACTTTTCCAGAAATGGATTCGCATAGCGAAACGTATCCAGGATTAGCACTTTACTGGACGGATCTGCTTCCTCGGCCGCCTTTTTTAAGGCCTCCGCCGTTCGCATATGGCCGGCGCCGACCGTTACTGAAAGGATCAAAATTCGTTTGAGCCCTTTTATCTTGACAACCCCTTTTTCATTCATGTTCAAACACTGCTCCCGGATCAGCCTTTTACAGCCCCTGCAGCAAGGCTTTAACCCCGGACTCGATTTCAGCGGCCGGCGTCATTATAACCGCGCCGCCGCGGCGGATACGCACTTCCAGCTGACTTTCGGCCACGGCTTTGGAGCCTACGGTGATGCGCAGGGGGTAGCCGATTAGGTCCGCGTCTTTAAACTTGACCCCGGCGCGCTCGGGCCGGTCGTCCAGCACAGTCTCAATTCCGGCGGCATTGAGCCTCCGGTAAACGTCTTCGGCCAGTTCCATTTGCTGGTGGTCCCTGACGCTTACAGGTACGACCACAGCCTGGAAGGGAGCGATGGAAGCGGGCCAGATAATCCCGTTTTGGTCATGATTTTGCTCGACGGCGGCCGCCATGGTGCGGGTTACCCCGATCCCGTAGCAGCCCATGATGATCGGGTGGCTCTGCCCGCCATCATCCAGGTAGGTGGCGCCGAGCAGCTTACTGTACTTGGCGCCGAGCTTAAAGATCTGGCCCACTTCGATCCCGCGGGCCTCTTTGAGGGGGGCGCCGCAGCGGGGGCATGGTTCACCGGCCTGAACCAGCCGGATGTCGGCCACCACATCCACAGCAAAGTCCCGGTCCGGGTTGACGTTTATCAAATGGGCATCTTCCTTGTTGGCCCCGCTAACGGCGCTGCCCATGGTGAAAACCTCGGGGTCGGCAACGATCCGCACTCCTTTTAATCCCACCGGGCCTGCAAACCCGACCGGTGTCCCGGTAATTTTCCAGACCAAGTCTGCTCCTGCCAGTTCCAGGCGCAAACAGCCCAGGGCATTCAGCAGCTTGATTTCGTTCACCTCGCGGTCGCCCCGCACAAGAGCGGCCACAACCTCTTTTTCGGTCTGGTAGAGGATGGTCTTGATGATCTTTTTCGGTTCGACATTGAGAAACGCCGCCACGTCTTCAACGGTCTTCTTGCCTGGCGTGGCTGCTTCAGTGATCACGCCGGGAGCCTCGCCGGTCTTTTCCGCCACCCGGGCGGCAGCCGCTTTCTCCACGTTGGCGGCGTAGTCGCAGCCAGCATTCTCACAGTAAAGAACCGCCGCCTCGCCGGAATCGGCCAGCACCATGAATTCGTGGGTGCCGCTGCCGCCGATGGCGCCGGAGTCGGCCTCAACCGGCCGGAAGCGCAACCCGCAGCGGGTGAAAACATGGGTGTAGGCCTCGTGCATTTTTTGGTATGTCACAGCGAGGCATTCCTCATTCCGGTCAAAGGAGTAAAGGTCCTTCATAATGAACTCGCGGCCGCGCAGGAGACCGAAGCGGGGGCGCCGCTCGTCCCGGTACTTGTTCTGAATCTGGTAAAGCAGGATCGGCATCTGCTTGTAGGAGTTGACCTCGCCCCGCGCCAGGGCGGTGATGATCTCTTCATGGGTGGGCCCAAGGGCGAAATCCCTGTTGTGGCGATCCTTCAGCCGGAAGAGTTCCGGCCCGTACACGTCCCAGCGGCCGGACTCCTGCCAGAGCTCGGCCGGCTGGATAATCGGCAAGAACACCTCCTGGCCACCCTGACGATCCATTTCCTCCCGGATGATTTGCTTGATCTTTTTTAAAACCCGCACGGCCAGGGGCAGTTCCGTGTAGACACCGGCCGCGGCGCGGCGGATGAATCCTGCCCGCAGCAAGAGCTGGTGGCTGATTACCTCGGCCTCAGCGGGGACTTCTCGCAAAGTCGGGGCAAAAAGTTCGGTCACGCGCATCTGGTTTCCCCCTTGATAGTAAGTTAGTGAGTCAGGGGACGGTTCGGTGAGTCAGGGGACGGTTCTTTGACTCACTTGGTTTTCAGTGAGTCAAAGAACCGTCCCCTGACTCAGTCATCCCTGCTGGCGGAGGCGTTCGATTTCTGCCAAAAGCTCGTCCACCAGGCGGTCTTCGGGGACCGTGCGGATGACCTGGCCGGATCGGAAAATCAGGCCCACCCCTTTGCCTCCGGCAATCCCCACGTCCGCCTCACGGGCCTCACCGGGGCCGTTTACCACACAGCCCATCACAGCCACCTTGAGCGGTTCCGTCACGTGCCTCAGTTTATCTTCCACCTCCGCAGCGATGCGGATCAGGTCGATTTCGGTGCGGCCGCAGGTCGGACAGGAAATCAGTTCCACGCCGCGCCGGCGAATACCCAGCGTCCTCAAGATGTCATAGGCCACCGGCACCTCGTGTCTGGGGTGCCCGGTCAAAGAAACCCGGATGGTGTCGCCGATCCCCTCGCTCAAAAGGATGCCGATGCCGACCGCCGACTTGACCGTTCCGGCGCGCAGGGCGCCTGCTTCGGTCACCCCCACATGCAGCGGGTAGTCGGCCCGGTCGGCCATCAGCCGGTAGGCTTTCAGCATCAGGGGGACATCGGACGCCTTCAGGGAAATCTTAATCTGAAAATAATTCAGCTCCTCCAGCATGGACACGTGGCGCATTGCACTTTCGACCATAGCTTCGGCCGTAACCCCGCCGTGAAGGTTCAAAAGATCCTTTTCCAGTGAGCCGGCGTTTACGCCGATGCGGATGGGCACGCTGCGATGGCGCGCCGCCGCAACGACCGCCGCCACCCGGTCCCTGCCGCCGATGTTGCCGGGGTTGATCCGGAGCCCATCCACCCCGGCCGCCAGGGCCAGGAGGGCCAGACGGTGGTCAAAGTGAATATCGGCCACCAGGGGCACATCCACCGCGCGCCGGATCAGCGGCAGCGCCTCAGCCGCCTCCCGGTCCGGAACGGCCACCCGCACGATCTCACAACCCAGTACCGCCAGCTCATTGATCTGTGCCGCCGTGGCCGCGGCATCCCTGGTGTCTGTGTTGGTCATGGACTGGACACTGACCGGCGCGCCACCGCCGATCCGGACCCGTCCGATGGCCACGGACCTTGTTTTTCTCCTTGCCACCACTGCCTCCGTATCCTGATTCTACGTTCCGGCAAGCAGGGACGGTTTTTGCTTGCCAATCGGGAACTTAAATTATTTGCTCCGAAAATAGAACCAGATGTTCATTTCAGCCTCATCATTGCAAATCAAGTTGAAAAGGTCTTCGTTCAATACTTTAAATCGGCAGCACAGTCCATCAGACCAGTTTCTTATTACGATTGTTACAAAGAGTGAATCCGCTCAAACAATTAAGTTAATAAGTCAAGTGTCCGGCACGTTAACGCTGCAGCGGAGCTTTCGGATCGAAAAAGATTTGTAGGACATCGTTGTAAGTGATGACCACCATCAGCAGCATCAACAGGCCGAAACCGACCAGATGGATGAAATTCTCCTTGACCGGGTCGACCGGGCGCCCCCGGATCTTCTCCCAGATCAGGAAGAAGATCCGGCTGCCGTCCAGGGCAGGGATTGGAAACAGGTTAAAAAGGCCCAGGTTAATACTCAGGAAAGCCGAAAGTTCGACCAGAAGCAGAAAACCAACATCCACCGCCTTGCCGATCTCGGTCACGACCCGCACCGGCCCGCCCAGGTCGGCCGGCGCCCCGGCAAAGATCATGTTGGAGAGGAAATGCAAAATCATCAAGGTTATTTTTACCGTCCACCGGGCTCCTTCGCCCAGGGCCGTCAGGAGGCCCAGTTTTTCATAACCCATGGCCGGCTCAATCCCGATCTTGCCCTGGCCTTTTTCGTCGGAAACGGTCCTAAGATCCAGCTGTTTTTCCAGACCTTCGCGCAGCAGGACGATGTGAATTTCCTGCCCCGGTCTGGATTTGATTTTCTGCACCAACTCCTCCCAGCGGCCCACCGGCACACCGTCAACGGCCTTGATCTGGTCGCCCGCCTGAATGCCAACGGCCTCCGCCGGGTAACCCGGCAGAACACTGCCCACCGTGGTGACGGGAACCGGAAGTCCCTGGACGGAAAAAATAACGGCAAGCAGTACGGCCGCCAGGACAAAATTCATCAGCGGTCCGGCAAAGATTACGGCGATCCGCTGTCCGACCGGCTTTTTGTTGAAACCGCGTTCTTCGTTCATATCCTCATCGTTGGGGTCCATGCCGGCCATGCGCACAAACCCGCCCAGGGGAAGCGCCCGGATGTTGTAAGAAGTTTCACCCCGGGGGACGCTCAAAAGCTTGGGGCCGAAGCCCAGGCTAAACTCGTACACCTTGATGCCAATCCACTTGGCCATCATGAAATGACCCAACTCGTGAATGAAAATAAGAACGCCGAAAACAACAATTGAGGCCACAAACGTCATCATGGTTATTACACCTCTTTTATCGGAGCGTTTAAAATTCCTTTTCGAATCGGCCCCTGAAAGGGGTTTGTTCTTCTCGTCCGGATGGCTGCCGGCTGCCTTTAAAAGTCCCCGTTGAATTGGTCCACTGATCCGGCGTTTTCACCAGCGCAGGATGAAACCGGCTGCATCTTTGCGGGCCTGACGGTCGGACTCCATGATTTCCTCAAGGCCGGGCCGCGCGTTCACTTGATGCCGCTCCATAACCGCAGCGACGATCCCGGTGATAGCCTGAAAACCGATGCGCCTTTGCAAAAAAGCGCCGACGGCCACTTCATTGGCCGCGTTCAGAACAGCTGGCATGGTGCCGCCGGCCCGCCCAGCGGCGTAAGCCAGTTCCAAGGCCGGAAACCGGCTTGAATCCGGCTTTTGAAAAGTAAGGCCGGCCAGATCGGATAAACAAAGCCTCGGCAGGCCGCTTTTCAATCGTTCCGGGTAGGTCAGCGCATACTGGATCGGAAGCCGCATGTCGGGCAGGCCCAGCTGGGCGATGATGGAGCCGTCGCAGAATTCCACAGCCGAGTGGACAATGCTTTGCGGGTGGACCACCACTTCAATCTGCCCGTAATCAATTCTAAAGAGCCACCTGGCCTCAATCACTTCCAGACCCTTGTTCATCAGCGTGGCCGAATCAATGGTAATCTTTGCGCCCATCTGCCAATTGGGATGGGCGAGGGCCATCTCCGGCGTCACCGACCCGAGCTTTCCCCCTTCCAGGTCCCGGAAAGGACCACCCGAGGCGGTTAAAATAATCTTGGCGACAGACCTGTCCGCTTCTCCGCACAGGCACTGCCAGACAGCGGAATGTTCGCTGTCGATGGGAAGGAGGCGCACACCTTTTTCAGCAGCCCGGGTAATGACAACCTCTCCGGCCGCCACCAGGGTTTCCTTATTGGCCAGGGCGACGTCTTTTCCGGCCTCAATGGCCGCCATGGTCGGGTAGACACCGGCGGCTCCGGTCACGGCGACCACGACCATATCGGCCGCAGCCATCCGGGCCAGGTTTTCCAAACCCGGCCGGCCGCAGGCCAGTTCAGGGCACTCCGCGCCCATTTCCCCGGCAATATTGAGCAGTTCCGCCGCTCCGGCCAGTACGGCTGCTTCCGGCCGAAACTCCCGGATCTGGTCCGCCAAAAGGCGCCAGTTGCGGCCGGCCGCCAGGCCGATCACCCGGAACTTTTCCGGCATGGAACGAACGACGGCCAGGGTCTGCCTGCCGATGGAACCGGTACTGCCCAGGACAACAATATTTTTCATTGCATTACACCCGATCTGTTATTTCTTACTTATTTTGCCCTCGGCGGTAAAATTCCTGCTTTAAAAACCGCCATGGCGGCAATCAGTATAATCGGGCCGAGCACAAGACCGGCAATCCCGACGGTCTTAAAACCGGCATACATGGCCAGCAGGGTGGCCAGGGGATGAAGTCCCAGGCTGGCCGAGACGATTTTGTTTTCCATCACCTGCCTGAAGATGAGCACAATCAAATATAATACGGTCAACTTGACGCCAAAGGCAGTGGCGCCGCTGACAAGAGACCAGACGATCCAGGGCAGGTACACTGTGGCCGGCCCGAGAACCGGAATCAGGTCTAAAAAACCGATCAGCAGGCCCGCTGTCAGGGCGTACTGCGCACCGCTCAGGTAGAGGCCGATGACGCTGATAATCATGGTCATCAGCACCAGAACAGCCTGGGCGCGCAAATAGCCGGCAAAGGCCGCGGCCACCTGACGCGCAACCGCGAGCGTTTTCTCACCCCAGGGCGCCGGCGCGAGATAAAGCCAGAGCTGGATGATGAGCTGGCGGTCCCGGGTCAAAAAGTAAGTCGCCAGAAGACTCACCACAAAAATTGCAATGGTGCCTGGAACCATGGAAACAAACTGGAGTATTGAATTCACCATCAGGCTGATCAACCCCTGCAGGTTGGCCGTCAGGGTAGTGACCGATTGTTCCAGTGCGGCAGTGACTCTGACCGGAAGCGTACCGTAGAATTCGTTGGCCCTGGCAATCAGGTTGTAATAAATCTGCCATAAGTTCTCCGACTGCTCGGGGAGCGTGGCCGAAAGCCAGATTAACTCCTCGACCAGCTTGAACACGATGAGCGAGATCGCGAAGCCGAGGGCGCCGAAAAACAGCAGCATGGTCACCATCGTGGCAATAGTGCGGGAAAGCTTGAGCTTCCGCTGCAAGACGCCGATCAACGGTTCCATCAACATGCTGAAGACGACGGCGATGATAAAGGGAATGAGCACCGGCAGGACATATTGATAAGCATAGGACAGGACAAAGATGGCGGTAAACGAATAGATAATGTATAAGAGTGGTTTAGGCACGGCGGGTCACCTCAAACTATTATTAACAGCAGCACAAAGTAGTATACCAGGGGCGCCGTGAAAAGGGCGCTGTCGAACCGATCCAGGATCCCCCCGTGACCGGGAATCAGGGTGCCGGCGTCTTTCACCCCGGCCTGCCTCTTAAAGGCCGATTCCAAGAGATCTCCCACAAAAGCCGCCACACCAACCAGCAGCCCCAGGAGCAGCATTTTAAAGAGGGGGAGAAACGGGTAGATCAGGGCAAAGACATAAGCCACGCCAACAGTTCCGCAAATACCGCCAATCAAGCCCTCCAGCGTCTTTTTCGGGCTCAATACCGGAGCTACTTTTCTCCGGCCTAAGGCGCGGCCGGAGAAATAAGCAAAGGTGTCCGCCGCCCAGGTGCAGGCCAGCATGAAGATCAGCCAGATCCACCCGTCCGGCAGCGTACGCAGGAGGTACAGGTAGATTAAAAGCCCCACATAGAGGGTGCCCATCAGGGTGCCCGCCGCATCCAGAAGGGAATATCGCGGGTAAAAGGCCACTGCCGCAATCAGGTGTAAAAATAGGATGATGGTAATGGTCGGTCCAGGATAACCGTCGTTATAAAGATATGCGCCGCCTGCCAGAAGTAAGCCTCCGGCGCTGGCCAGCCAAATGGATGGTCTGATATTCAGTCTGGCCAGCATAGCGGTCATTTCTCTCATGCCCAACAAGATGATCAAGCCGGTCAGCACGATCAGGGCAACCCCGCCATGCCATACGGCCAGAACGATCAGGGGGACACCGGCCAGAGCGCTCAACACCCGGTATAAAATCACGTTTTCACCAACCCAGTGGATGCTTAATTTGCTTTAAAATATTCAGTTTGCCAATTACAGTTGGTTCAGCCCGCCGAACCGCCGATCCCGCCCCTGAAAGTCCACCAGCGCCTGCAGGAGATGAACACGTCTGAAGTCGGGCCACATGACCGGGGTGAGCCAGAACTCCGTGTAGGCCAGCTGCCACAATAAAAAATTGCTCACGCGAAAGTCGCCGGCCGGGCGGATCAGGATATCCGGGTCCGGCATACCCGCCGTATAAAGGTATCCGGCAAACAGTTTTTCATCAATTTCGCCGGGGGCAATCTCCCCTTCTTTTATCCCGGCCGCAACAGCCCGCACCGCATCGACAATTTCCATCCGGCCGCCGTAATTCAAGGCGATGTTCAGAATGAGCCCGCCGTTGTTCCTGCTCGTCTCCCTCGCCTTTTGCAAAGCGGCCAGAGAAGCGGCAGGAAGCACCTCCAACCGGCCGATCGGGTTGACCCTCACCCCGTTCGCACAGAGTTCATCCAGTTCCTTGTTCACATACTCAACCAGGAGGTCCATCAGGGCATCCACTTCATCTCTGGGCCGCTTCCAATTTTCAGTTGAAAAAGCGTATACGGTGAGGACAGCGATTTTTAACTCCGTGCACACTTTTACAATATCACGCAGCGATTCGACACCGGCCCGGTGCCCGAAAACGCGGGGCAGCCCCCGTCTCTTCGCCCATCGCCCGTTTCCGTCCATAATGATCGCCACATGCTTCGGTATCCGTTTCCGGTCCAGTTTTTTCATCAGCGCGGCCGCACCGGTCAGGTCAGTCGACCGGACCTTCAGCAAACGCCGGATAAATTTTTCAAACACAGAAGGCAAAGGCCTCCCTTCCGGTGAAAACGCCCTTCTATTAATTATATAAACAACCCCCTCGAAAAGTGGAGGGGGTGAAAACTTTACTCTTCAATGATGGCCCCCACAGGGCATGCTTCAATACAGGTTCCGCAGGCCACGCACTCGCCGGTAATGTTATCGGCCACCGTTTCTACCCCCTTTCGCCTCGCAAACCACCGTCAACACCAGTTTATGATCTGTTGCCATCTTAAAGCGAACGGCCCGTGGCTCGCCGCCCGGCTCCGCTTGCCCCGGCCGGGTGAACTCCAGGTCCACCGCCCATCCCGCCTCTTTCAGCTCGCGCAGCGCGACTTCCAAGGGAAGGCCGATGATATCGGGTATCTGTTTCATGGCTAAACCTGCATAATCTCTTGCTCTTTCGTGTTAAAAAGGTTGTCGATCTCCTTGATGTAGCGGTCCGTGAGCTTCTGGACTTCCTCCTGACTCCGCTTCAACTCGTCTTCTGATATTTTACCTTCTTTTTGAATGCTCTTCAGTTGGTCGTTGACGTCCCTTCTGACATTGCGGACCGCAACCCGCCCGTCCTCCGACTTTTTCTTGATCACTTTGAGCAGATCCTTGCGCCTTTCCTGAGTCAACTGAGGAATAGCCAGGCGGATGACGGTGCCGTCACTGGCGGGAGTAATGCCCAGGTCCGATTTCATGATGGTCCGCTCGATCTCCGGCAGGGAATTTTTGTCCCACGGCTGAATCACCAGCAGTCTCGCCTCCGGAACCGAAATATTGGCAAGCTGATTGACCGGAGTGGGGGTCCCATAGTAATTGACCATGATTTTATCGAGCAAAGCCGGCGTGGCCCGGCCCGCGCGCAGGGTGGCAAACTCCTTTTTCACGATCTCAAGCGACTTTTTCATGTTGACTTCAGCTTCTTTAATAAGAACGCTTGGCATTTAACTCACCTCCGATATAGGTGCCGATCTTTTCGCCGAAAACAGTCTTTTTTATGTTACCCTCCTCATTTAGATCAAAAACAACGAGGGGGATATGGTTGTCCATACAGAGGGAGGCAGCGGTTGAATCCATGACCCCGAGACCCCGGTTCAGCATCTCAATGTAGGTAAGCTCTTTAAACTTCTTCGCCTCCGGGTTCTTCAGCGGGTCGCAGTCATAGACGCCGTCCACCCTTTTTGCCATCAGGATTACCTGCGCTTCGATTTCGGCCGCCCGCAGCGCCGCGGTGGTGTCGGTGGAAAAGTAAGGGTTCCCGGTGCCGCCGGCGAAGATAACCACCCGGCCCTTTTCCAAATGCCGGATGGCCCGGCGGCGGATGTATGGCTCCGCCACTTCCCGCATTTCAATGGCGGTCTGGGTGCGGGTATCAACTCCATACTGATGCAGGGCGTCCTGCAGGGCCAGGGAGTTCATCACGGTGGCCAGCATCCCCATATAGTCAGCCGTGGCGCGGTCCATTCCCTTAGCGCTGCCGGCCACTCCGCGCCAGATATTTCCACCGCCGACAACAACGGCCACCTGGACCCGGCACTCCACCACATCCTTAATCTGGCGGGCGATGGAACTGACCACTTCGGGGTCGATGCCGTAGCCGAGGCTTCCCGCCAGCGCTTCACCGCTCAACTTCAGCACAACGCGCCTGTACTTTGGTGCTACCATGATCAGACAAGGACCTCCAGTCTTCCCAAAGTATTCTACAACCGCGCCCAAAATCCTTTAAAAGGCCGTTGCATTTCTTTATGCGTCACAGGTGTTTTTGACTGCCGCGGCCACTTCGGCGGCCAGATCGGACTCTTTCCTTTGAATCCCTTCACCCAATTCGTAGCGGACAAAACGGCGAATGTTGATATTCTCACCGATTTTGGCAATTTTTTCAGTCAGGAGCTGCTGGACTGTTTTGTCCGGGTCCTTGATGAAAGGCTGCTCCAAGAGGCAAACTTCTTTAAAGAACTTATCAATCCGGCCATCCACCATCTTATCGACGATTTTTTCCGGTTTTCCCTCGTTGAGCGCCTGGGCCCGCAAAATTTCCTTTTCCCTGGCGATGGACTCAGCCGCCACTTCCTCCCGCCGGACGAATTCCGGCCGGGCGGCAGCTATCTGCATGGCGATGTCACGGGCAAAGGTTTTAAATTCCTCGGTCTTGGCGACGAAATCGGTTTCGCAGTTCACTTCAACCAGCACGCCGATCCGGCCGGCCCCGTGTATGTATGACTCCACCAGACCCTCTGCGGCAATCCGCCCGGACTTTTTGGCCGCCGCCGACAACCCCTTTTCCCGCAGATAGTCCACCGCTTTCTCGATATTCCCGCCGGTCTCGGCAAGGGCCTTCTTGCAGTCCATCATGCCGGCCCCGGTGCGCTCCCGCAACTCTTTAACCATACTTGCAGGTACTGACATAATCATCCTCCTTTGACCATATTTGCCCGTATTCTTTATTTTAACCCGAAACTCGCCGACGCAAACCAGACAACGAAATAAAAGGCAGGGGTCGGCCTTTTAAGACATGCCCCCGCCTGACATTCATTTATTCCGCAAGTTGCTCTCCCTGTTTGCCTTCGAGGACAGCTTCCGCCATTTTGCCGGTCAAAAGCCGCACCGCCCGGATGGCGTCGTCATTGCCGGGAATGATATAGTCGATTTCATCGGGGTCGCAGTTGGTATCGACGATGGCGACAATAGGAATGCCCAATTTGCGCGCCTCGGCCACGGCAATACGCTCCTTGCGCGGATCAATCACGAAAAGAGCCCCCGGGATCCTTTTCATATCCTTGATGCCCCCCAGGAACTTGTTCAGTCTTTCCTTTTCGTGCATGAGCTCGGCGACCTCTTTTTTAGGCCTGACCTCAAGCGTTCCGCTGGTTTCCATCTTTTCCAGCTCGTGCAGCCGGTCAATCCTTTTCCGAATGGTCTGAAAGTTGGTCAGCATACCTCCGAGCCAGCGCTGGTTGACAAAAAACATGCCGCAGCGGTCCGCTTCCTCACGCACGGCTTCCTGGGCCTGTTTCTTGGTACCGACGAAGAGAATGGTATCCCCGCTTAAAGACAGTTGTTTGACGAAATTATACGCCTCTTCCACTTTTCTGACCGTTTTCTGCAAATCGATGATGTAGATGCCGTTGCGGTCCGTAAAGATAAAAGGGGCCATTTTGGGGTTCCAACGACGGGTCTGGTGCCCGAAGTGGACCCCGGCCTCCAGAAGTTGTTTCATTGAAATGACAGCCATTGATTACACCTCCCCTCAAAACCGGTTTTTCCCCTCCGCTTCCTTCATCTTCCTGCAAGACCCAAAATGGGCACCCTTACCGGAATCAGAAAAACGTGTGTAATTCACACCAATTTGTATTTTACCATAAAAAAAAACCGCACGCAAGGGGCTGTCGCCAGTGCTTGCCAGTGCCGGATCCGACGCCCGTCCAGAGAGGCCAAACCATTTAAACATCCTGGTTTTGCATAATTCACAGGGGGACAAAAATATTTTTCGCGGAAAAAACAAGGGCCGCAGCGGCTTGCTGCGACCCTAATGTTTCTTTAGTTTTTCCAACTCTTCGATGAGACGTTCGTTCAAAACGCGAATATAGGTGCCTTTCATGCCGAGGGACTTGGACTCAATCACCCCGGCGCTCTCGAATTTGCGCAGGGCGTTTACGATGACCGAGCGGGTGATGCCGACCCGGTCGGCGATTTTGCTGGCTACCAGCAGGCCCTCCTCCCCTTCCAACTCATTAAAGATGTGCTGCACCGCGTCAAGCTCGGAATAGGACAGGGTACCCAGGGCGATCTGGACGGCCGCCCGCTTGCGCGCCTCTTCTTCCATTTTATCAGCCCGGGCGCGGAGGATCTCCATGCCGACCACCGTTGCCCCGTACTCGCCGAGAATGAGATCTTCGTCGCTGAACGTGGATCCGTACTTGGCCAGGATCAGTGTGCCCAGACGGGAACCGGCCCCAACGATGGGAATCATCGTGGTCACTTTATTGCTTAAATGGCAGGCTTTATCCTCGTAAAAAACACAGGCGTTGGCCAACTGGCAGAGGTTCGCATAGGTTTCGTTAACCTTGAGTAAATTTTCATTGTAATCCTCCGGAAATTCACCCCTGCTTTCAACAAGATCCCGCATGATATCACAGGTCAAGCCCTTGAGATAAGAATAGCCGAGAATCTTGCCGCATTTGTCCAAAATGTAAAGACTGGAATTAATATTTTCGCTGAGAACCTTGGCCACCTCGTTAAAATCCACCGTGTGGCCGGCTGATTTTTGCAAAAGCTTATTGATGGCCCTGGTCTTGCCCAGCAGCGCATACATCCTATCCCTTCTTTCCGCATTATAACCTTATAAAATGTAACGGCTCAGATCTTCATCCTTCACGATTTCGCCCAGTTTTTCCAACACCTGCGCCTGATCAATGACCACTTCCCGGCCTGCCATCTCCGGCGCTGTAAAAGAGAGATCTTCCAATAGTTTTTCTAATATTGTATGCAAGCGGCGTGCCCCAATGTTTTCAGTTTGCACATTAACAGTATAAGCTATTTTTGCAATTTCGACAAGTGAATTTTGTGTGAATTTGACCGTGACGCCTTCTGTGGCCAATAATTCAACGTATTGCTTGATTAAGGCATTTCGCGGCTCGGTTAAAATTTGTAAAAAATTTTCTTCGGTCAGGCTCTCCAATTCGACCCGGATCGGAAAACGTCCCTGTAATTCGGGAATCAGATCCGATGGTTTGGCGGTATGGAAAGCGCCCGCAGCGATGAACAGGATGTGGTCGGTCTTGACCGGCCCATACTTGGTAATCACCGTGGAACCTTCCACAATCGGCAGGATGTCCCTCTGCACGCCCCCGCGGGAAACGTCTGGGCCGTGGCCATCCCGCCCGGCGATCTTATCCACTTCGTCGAGGAAAACGATGCCGTCCTCCTCGACCCGCCGCACCGCCTCAACCGACACTTCGTCCATGTCGATCAGCTTTTGCGCTTCCTGGTGAGTGAGAATCTTTCTGGCCTCCCGCACCGTTACCCGGCGCCGGCGCTTTTTTTTCGGAAACATGCCGCCCAGCATATCTTGCAGGTTGATGCCCATCTCTTCCATTCCGGATCCGGTGAAGACCTCCAGCATGGGAGGCTTGTTGTCCTCGACTTCGATTTCGAGGGTTTCGTTTTCCAGCTCGCCTTTGGCCAGCTTTTCCCGCAGCATATCCCGCTCGAAATCGATCCTTTTCAATCTCTGTTCCTGGCTTTTGTCGGTCTGGTCGTCGGTTTTCATACCGCCGCCGAACAGTATTTCAAAAGGGTTCTTGGCGCCGGTTTCCTTTACGGGGTATGGCGCGACCAGCTCGACGATACGCTCTTCGGCCATCTTGCCCGCCTTCTCCTCGACCCGGGAAAACAGCTCCTGCCGCACCATGCGGATGGAGGTCTCAACCAGATCCCGGATCATCCCCTCGACATCGCGTCCGACATAGCCGACCTCGGTGAACTTGGTGGCCTCGACCTTGACGAAGGGCGCCTTGACCAGCCTGGCCAGCCGGCGGGCAATTTCTGTTTTCCCGACCCCCGTCGGCCCGATCATCAAGATGTTTTTGGGGATGACCTCATCCCGCAGGTCTTCCGCAATTTTTTTGCGCCGGTAGCGGTTGCGCAGGGCGATGGCCACCGCTTTCTTGGCCTTCTGCTGGCCCACAATGTATTTATCCAGCTCTTCCACAATGCGCCTGGGGGTGAGATCTTTCATTTCAAATCCTCCGTGGATCAAATTTGACCGTTGACTCGGCAAAGTGGTTCACCTTCGTATACTTTAACATCGGGCTGCCCTGCGGCGCAAATCCGCCGCAAATTGGCAGCAGGTGTTCCGTATACCTTTATCTGCCAAATATTATCTTCAAAGCGGAAAGATTAGATCTCCTCGACAGTGATATTTTCGTTGGTGTAAATGCAGATGTCGGCGGCAATGAGCAGAGACTCCCGGGCCACCGCTCCGGCGCCCAGCTGCGTGTGACGCGTCAGGGCGCGCGCGGCCGCCAGGGCGTAGGGCCCGCCGGAGCCGATGGCGGCGATGCCGTCATCCGGCTCAATCACTTCGCCGGACCCCGAGATGATCAGCAAATCATCCCTGTTGGCCACGATCAAGAGCGCTTCCAGGCGGCGCAGAATTTTGTCGGTGCGCCATTCCTTGGCCAGTTCCACCGCCGCCCGCTGCAGATTACCGTGGTATTCTTCCAGCTTGACCTCAAATTTCTCAAAAAGGGTGAACGCGTCGGCCACCGATCCGGCGAATCCGGCCACGACCCGGTCCTTGAACAGGCGCCTTATTTTCCTGGCGCTCTTTTTGATGACGGTGTTTTGACCGAATGTCACCTGGCCGTCCCCGGCTATCGCCGTTTTACCGTCTTTTTTTACAGCCACGATGGTGGTTGCGTGAAACATGTCTCTCTTCCTTTCATCAAACTTAGTCTTTCCCCTTATCCAAGGCGCGGGGGTGAGCCTGGCGGTATACTTTTTTTAGCCGTTCGCCGGTCACGTGGGTGTAGATCTGGGTGCTGGAAAGGCGCAGGTGTCCCAGCAGTTCTTGCACCGATCGCAGGTCGGCGCCGGCGTTCAAGAGGTGCGTGGCGAAAGAGTGGCGCAGCACGTGAGGGCCGATTTTACGCTCCAGGCTGATTTGATCGACATACTTGTCGATGATCTTGCGCACACCCCGGGCGGACAGCCTGCCGCCGCGGTGGTTTAAAAAAAGGGCGGCGGGCAAAACCATCGCCCCTGGCGGCGCCCCGGCGAGCAGCCGGAGCCGGGCCCCTTTTAAATATTTTTTCAGCGCGCCCAGGGCATGGGACCCCAGCGGGACCATCCTTTCCCTGGATCGCTTGCCGGTCACCCGGCAATAGCCGGCGGAAAGGTCGAGGTCGCTGTAATTCAGACCCACCAGCTCGCTGACCCGGACGCCCCCGCCGTAAAGCACCTCCAGCAGGGCGCGGTCGCGCACGCCCAGATGGTGGTCTTCGGCCGGAGCCTCAACCAGAAGCTTGGCCTCGTTTTCGTAGAGAAATTTCGGCAGGATCTTTTTCTGTTTCGGTGAGGCCACGGAGATGAGCGGGTTGCCGGCGACGATCCCCTCGCGGCCGAGATAGCGGTAAAAAGACCGCCAGGCCGCAAGGCGCCTGGCCATCGTGGCGCGGGCAAGGCCTTTTGACTGCAAATCCGCCAAAAAAGCGCGAAAGAGCCGGTAATTGATGTCGCCGGGCTGCAGAGCGTGGTCCTCTTGCTGCAGTTTCGCGGCAAAAAAATCGAGGCCGGCAAAGAGATCTTTCTGGTACGCCTCCAGGGTCCTGGGGGAGGCGCTTTTCTCCACCTTCAGGTAAATCAGGAAATTGTCAAAGTGTGGATACATCGAAAATCTCCCAGGGCGTCCAGAGCCCGCTGCGCCAGCCGCCGGTTCTTTTCCTTCTTATCCCGAATTTTCTCTTCCAGCGGCGGAAACAGTCCGAAAGTTATGTTCATAGGCTGGAAGCGGCGCGGGTCAGCCGTCGTGATATACCGGGCGAGGGCGCCGTGAGCCGTCTCCGGCGGAAAGACCAGGAGATCCCGTCCCGCCACCCGGCGGGCGGCGTTAATCCCGGCCACCAGGCCGGCGGCGGCCGACTCCACGTATCCTTCCACCCCGGTGATCTGGCCGGCAAAGAACAGGCCGGCCCGTTTTTTGCACTCAAAAGTCGGCGCCAGAAGAACCGGGGAATTGATGTAGGTGTTGCGGTGCATCACGCCGTAACGGACGAATTCTGCTTCCTCCAGGCCCGGGATCATTCGGAAAACCCGGCGCTGTTCATTCCACTTCAAATTCGTTTGAAAGCCGACCAGGTTGAAGAGGGTTCCGGCGGCATTGTCCTGGCGCAATTGAACCACGGCGTGGGGTCTTTTACCAGTGCGCGGGTCCGTCAGACCGACCGGCTTCATGGGACCGTAGGCCAGGGTGTCCCTGCCCCTGGCAGCCAGCGCCTCCACCGGCATGCACCCCTCAAAGTGCACCTCTTTTTCAAACTCTTTGCGCGGCGCCCGCTCGGCAACCACCAGCGCCTCCCGGAAAGCACCGTATTCCTCGCGGCTCATCGGACAGTTCAAATAAGCCGCCTCCCCCTTGTCGTAACGGGACGAGCGAAACACTTTAGCCATGTTGATCGAATCCAAGACGATTATGGGCGCCACCGCGTCGTAGAAGTAAAGGTCGTCTTCCCCGGTGAGCAGCCGGATGGACGAGGCCAGGTCCGGCGAGGTGAGCGGCCCCGTTGCCAGAATCACGACACCCCCCTCCGGTATCGCGGACACTTCCTGCCGCCGTACCCGGACCCGGGGGTGTTCCTCCAGGGTGGCGGTTATCATCCGGGCAAAGCCAACGCGGTCGACGGCCAGGGCGCCCCCGGCTGGAACGGTGGTTGCGTCGGCGCAGCGCATGATTAATGAGTCAAGACGGCGCATTTCCTCTTTCAGGAGCCCGACCGCGTTTTCCAGGGAAGCGGCGCGCAGGGAATTGCTGCATACAAGTTCAGCAAAGTCGGCTGTATGGTGGGCCGGGGTAGGCCGGACCGGGCGCATCTCGTACAGGTTTACATCAAGTCCTCTTTCTGCAGTTTGCCAGGCCGCTTCGGCGCCGGCCAGGCCGGCTCCGATCACAGTCACCGTTCCTTCTGTCATCACTTCACCTTTTCATCAAGCCATAAATATTTTATCTCTTTTTAGGCCTGCGCCTCACCCCGGACCACTCCGGCGCCGCGCTTTTCTTTCCCCTTCTTTTGCTCCTTGTTCTTATCCTTTTCTTTGTCCTTTTCCTTGCGCCGGCTATCCCGGACGGGCGACGCGCCACTTTGGCCGCATATTTCGTTAACACAGCGCAGGACGGTCTTCCCTCCCGACTTCTTTTCCACCATCAGCCCGCCGCACTCGGGGCATTTCTCCTTGGCCGGCGGGTGCCAGGTGACAAAGTCGCATTCGGGGTAGCGGCTGCAGCCAAAGAACTTCCTGCCCTTCCGGGTCCGCCGGACGACCAGGTCCCCTTCGCAGCGCGGGCACCCGACACCCGTAGGCTCCAGCAGGGGCCGGGTATTGCGGCATTCGGGAAAACCGGGGCAGGCCAGAAATTTACCGAAACGGCCCATCTTGATCACCAGATTGCGCCCGCACTGCCCGCAAATTTCCGCGGTGACCTCATCGGCCACCTGCACGGGCCCGATCTCTTCTTCCGCCTTCTCCATGGTTACGGTAAAGGGCTCGTAAAACTCTTCCAGGATCCGCACCCAGTCCTGGTTTCCCTCTTCGACGCTGTCCAGCTTGTGCTCCATGTCTGCCGTGAACTCCACGTCAATGATGTTCTGAAAATATCTCTTTAGAAGATCAACCACCACCGTGCCCAGTTCCGTCGGGTAAAACTGCTTATTCTCCCGGACAACGTAGCCGCGCTTGATGACAGTTTCGACGATCGGAGCGTAGGTGCTTGGCCGGCCGATGCCCTTTTCCTCCAGGGTTTTAACCAGGGAGGCGTCTGTATAGCGCGGCGGCGGCTGGGTGAAGTGCTGCTTCGGCAAAAGCCGGCGGGCCGCCAGAGAATCTCCTTCCGCCAGTTCCGGCAAGCGCTTTTCCTCATCCTTATCGTCCTCTTCCCGGCTTTCAGTGTAAACTTTCATGTAGCCGGAGAACTTCAGGGTCAGGCCGGTAACGCGGAAAATATAATCCCCGGCCGCCACGTCCACCGCCGTTGTGTCAAAGACGGCCGGACTCATCTGGCTGGCCAGAAACCGGGCCCAGATCAGTTTATAAAGCTTGTACTGCTCAGCAGTAAGGTATTGCTTAATCTGGTCCGGCTCCCGGCTGACCGAGGTAGGCCGGATGGCCTCGTGGGCATCCTGGATTTTGCCCTTGCCGGCAACCCTGGCGGTTTCCCGTCCAATGTACGAGTCGCCAAAATTACGGCGGATGTAGTCCCTCGCGTCATCCCGCGACGTATCCGAAATCCGGGTCGAGTCGGTGCGAATATAAGTGACGATACCGGCCGCGCCCTCCTTGCCCAACTCCAGTCCTTCGTACAGCTGCTGGGCCACCATCATGGTCTTCCGGGCGGTGAAATTAAGTTTTTTGTAGGCTTCCTGCTGGAGTGTGCTGGTGATAAAAGGGGGCGCCGGCTTCCTGCTTTTTTCGCGGCGGACAATCTTGGTAATTACGTACTGGGCGTCTGTTAAGTCCGCCAGCACCCGGTCCATTTTTTCTTTCGTTTTGACTTCCGCCTTTTTGTCGCGGATCTTAAATAACTTGCCCTCGAAGGGCTTACCGCCCTTTTTCACGAAGTCCGCTGTCAGCGTCCAGTATTCTTCCGGCACAAAAGCCTGGATTTCCTCTTCGCGGTCACAAATCAGCCGCACGGCCACCGATTGCACCCGGCCGGCGCTCAGGCCTTTTTTTACTTTTCGCCACAGCAACGGGCTCAGGTTGTAACCGACCAGGCGGTCCAAAATGCGGCGCGCCTGCTGGGCGTTGACCCGGTTGTAATCGATGGCCCTGGGGCTCTCCACGGCATCTTGCACGGCCTGCCTGGTAATCTCGTTGAATTCGATCCGGCACGGCTCGTCGTCGCAGATATCCAACATGTTTTTCAGGTGCCAGGCAATCGCCTCGCCTTCCCGGTCCGGGTCAGAAGCGATCAGCACATGGTCAACCTTTTTCACCGCCGTGCGCAATTCACGAATGGTGTCCCCTTTGCCGCGGATGGTTATATATTTAGGCTGAAAACCGTTATTTACGTCCACGCCGAACTGGCTCCTCGGCAGGTCGCGCACATGGCCCATGGAAGCCTTGATGGTGTACTTTTTACCCAGGAACTTGCTCAACGTTTTCGCTTTGGCTGGCGACTCCACGATAATCAACGTTTTAGACAATCCGACAACACCCCATTTTTTAAAAGGCCTGACGGCCCCTGTAGACAACTCTGCCAGTACCCTATTATCCATCGTTTAGAAAAATCTATCCGAAAAGTTCATCTTTTAGAACCCCTTGCGGGCGGAACAGGTATATTTGCCGCCGGCCGACCGGTCAGCCAGACCCTTTGTCACCAGGAACATCAGGGCAATTTGCACGGCCCGGGCCGACAGCCCGGTGCGCTCGACCAATTCGTCCAGAAGAACCGGTTCAACGGTCAGCAACCGGAAAATTTGCTCTTCTTCGGGAGTCAGCTTGAGCGCGATTTCCGCCGCGGCAGCGGTCCCGGGGAACAGTGAGTCCAGGCCCAACTCTTCGATGATATCAGCAGCCCTTTCGACCAGTTTTGCGCCCTGCTTGATCAGCTTGTTGGTCCCCCTGCTGAGCAGGCTCGTGACATTGCCGGGAACGGCCATAACATCCCGCCCCTGCTCCAGGGCCAAGTCAGCCGTAATCAGCGCGCCGCTCTTTTCAGCAGCCTCCACCACCAGGACCCCTTTGGAGAGCCCGCTGATGATCCGGTTGCGCGCTGGAAAGTGCCACGCTTCCGGGGGAGAACCCGGCGGAAATTCGCTCAGCACGGCCCCCCGGCTGACAATCTGTTCCATCAGGCCGCGGTTTTCCCGGGGGTAGACCACATCCGGCCCGCACCCCAGCACGGAGACGGTGCGACCGCCGACAGCAAGCGCCCCCCGGTGGGCGGCGGTGTCGATTCCCCTGGCCAGGCCGCTGACGATGGTGATGCCCGCCGCCGCCAGGTCCGCGGCGATTTTTTCGGCAACCAGACGGCCGTAGGGGGTGGGCCTGCGGGAACCGACCACGGCCAGCGCCAATTCGTCGGCCGCTTTCAACGCCCCCCTGACAAAGAGGGCCGCCGGCGGATCGTGAATAAAGCGCAGGACGGCGGGATATCCTGGGTCATTATAACACAAAAAAGAAATTCCCGCCCTTTCCATTTCGGAGACCCGGCGGACAAGGTCGACAGCATCACGCCGGCGGGCAAAATCGAGCGAGACCTCGCTGTTGAAACCAGGCACACCCGCAAGCTCTTTCAGTTGGGCTTCCCAGATCCGTTTGGGTGAGCCAAAATGGTCGAGCAGCGACCACAGGCGCCTGCCGGCGCCGGACAGGATGATCTGAAGCCCAAGCCAATAAATCCGGTCACTCAAAAAAATTCTCCCCCACGCCTTCTTTAATCGCCTTCTTTCCGGTCTTTTCGGGGTTGGGAACAAATCTTCCTGCCGCCGGACCGATTTTTCTTAGAAATTGTTGACAAAAACGCGCTTTAATAAACCGCTTGCAAAAAATTTTACAAAAAAAACCTTTACAGGGCTGGTGGCAAACAGCTCCGAAGTGGTTTCAATTGAACTATTCGGCCATGTTTGCCAGGCTTGTTCTATTATCCGCGAAATTGTTCGAACCATTTTTTACATGACCGGTCCATCTCTAAAATACAGCCGCCAACCTTTTCTTCTATTTCTGCAACGTATTGACGGGCTTCGGCAAACATGGGCCCGGCGGCATCCAGCCCGCGGCGGAGGTTGAAGTCCAGGTTTTCCCCAAGCAGTTCCACACGATAATCTCTTTCTCCCACCTGCTCCACACGCAGGGCACAAACCGGCCTGGCCAGCATTTTGTTGAAACCGGCCAGTGCTGTCCAGAAACCCAGTCCGACGACCACAACAAATAAAAGGAGGGTGGTTTTAACTGTAAACTTGGCTCTGTTCATAGATACCTCATTTAATATAAGGCGGCAGCCTGCCGTTCCGGCGCGCCTCTTGTTCACTATTTTTCGTCCAGTCCCCGGCCCCATCCATTTTTTCACCTCAGCGGCTGATCATGCCGGCCAGAACATCGGCCAGAAGTTGTGCCGAGCGGATGGCCTCTTCGAGGGAGTTCTGTGAAGTCCCGACTTCAACCAGGACCGCTCCCGGGTGCAGGTGCTGGTTGTAAAGGCCGTCTTTCACCCTGACGCCCAAAGACAACCCGGGGTACATCTCGTTCATCCGCCGGGACAGTTCGTTGGCCAAGGCATCGTTCTGCTTCCAGGTGGGAAATGGGCGGCGGGCATCGGAGCCAACAATCAACAGGATCGGCGCCACTTTCTGACCATTTATTTCCACCACGCTCTGCTCGCGGGTTTTGCCCGAGTCACGGTGGATGTCCAGGATTACCTGGGTTTTCGGGTTGGCGGCCAGGAGTTTTTGCGCCGTCTTTTCCGACTCCAGGTAGGAGCTGTTGTAATCCATGTCGTTAATATGGTCGGAGCGGGCCGTGGCAATGCCATGTTTTTTTTCCAGAGCCTCCTGGAGCGCTGCGGCTACCGTCACCACCCCGCCGCAGAGGCGGTCCAGCCGTTCCTTGCCGTCGGTCAGGCTGTAAGTCTCGCCGGTGTGGGTGTTGTAAATGCAGACCAGGGAGGCTCCGCCGCCGGCTGTTTGACCTGACGAAGCACCTGTCTCCGCAGCGGCAGGGGACCCCGGGGCAGCAGCTGCAATTGCCGCTCCGGGCTTTTGCTCCCAGGCCTGCCGGGGCAGGGCGGAGAAGAGGACTGAAACCGGGTTGTCCACTCTTACCCGGCCCAGGCTGGACAGGGAGCCCAGCAGGACAGCCGGCTGGCTGTCCTGCGCCGCCTCACCTTCAAAACTGCCCCAGGCCAGGGCCGGCATGGCTTTACCCAGTACTTTTGCCGGGTCCCCCTGGATCAAGTCGATGAATGTGGAAGGGCTGCCGTTCGGTTTTCCCGCGCAAACGGTGCCAGACTCCAGATCCGGCCGGGCTTTGTGCAAACCAGAGAGCAACAGGAACAGGATGGCGGCCAGGGGAAGGATCAGGGACGCCCGGCGCTTCAGTTTTCGAGTCCGTTTATGGCAATAGACTGTGTGATCGATAAAAAACCCCTCCTTAAACGGGCCGCACATAGAATTCTATGCCCGCGGGAAGGGGTTTATGAGACTTGACTAGCGCAGAACAGTCGGCACAAACGCATCAATAAGGCCGATAATAAAAGCGGAAATGAGGGCGCCGATAATGCTGACGGTCAAAAAGGCAGGGATGATAAACTGGGCCAGGTATATCACTACCGCCGCTGTAATGAAGCCAACGAGCCCCCTGCTTTGAGGCGTAATCCGCTCACCCAGAAGGACTTCCGCAATATAGCCGAGCACCGCGATAACCGCTGCCGCGATCAGCGCGCCGACAAAGCCCCCATACACCACAAACCCCGGCGAGAGCCAGCTGACCACGATCAACACCAGCGCCGATACGACAAACCGAATGATCGCTCCGAGCCAATTCATACTGTGTCACCTCCGTTCTTGCAAGTGTAATAATAGGATTGACCAAAAGAGGGAAGGATATACGTTGACCCTTGCATTTTTATTTCAGCCATGGTAAAATTATTGCCGTTGGGAGGTGATGAAATATGCCGAACATTAAATCCGCAGTAAAACGGGTTGACGTCATCCGCAAGCGGACGCTGCGCAACACCAGGCTCAAGTCGGCGCTGCGGACCACTATCCGCCGGTTTAACGAAGCCCTGGAAAAGGCTGCTCCGGAAGACGCGGGAATGAAACTCCGCAGTGCTGTGATTGCCATTGATAAAGCCGTGACCAAAGGCATTTTACATAAAAATGCAGCTGCCCGGAAAAAATCCCGCCTGACCAAAAGATTAAACCAAAAGACCGGTTAAAATAATAAAACCACCTCAATCGGTGGTTTTATTATTTTAACTCTTCCCTTTATCCTGGCATCCCGCGGGTAAGTCTCGCTCCACTCGCACCGGCATGAGCACGTGCTCCAGCAAAAGGCACAGGAGCATCCCGGCGATAAACCCGTTGCCCAGGACGTAGCGGGCGATGGCGGGAATGCCGGCAAATACGCCGGGAGACAGGGACATTAAGCCGGTGCCTACCAGAATGGGCAGTCCGACCACGAAATAGTCCCGTCCCTCAAAATTAAGGCGGGCGTAATCTTTCAAACCGATACCCAGCATCTGGCAAAAAGACGCCAGCAACACGGAGTAGCCCACGGGCTCCGGAATGGAAGCGAGAAAAGCACCCACCGGCGGCAGCAGGCCAAGCACCAGCATAGCTGCGGAAAACAGGATAAAAGGAAGTCGCGAAGCCACCCTGGTCAGGCTGACCAGGCCCGCACCGGCCGAATAGGGCACGAAGCCGATCGTGGCGCCGAGACCAGCCATAATGTCCGAGATGCCGGTAAAAGTAACGCCGCGGTCGTAAGTCCGCCTCTGGGGCAGGCAGTTGTTGCCAAGCACCCGCTCCATGGCCAGAATGCTGGCCACAAGATTGGAAAGGACCAGGAGCCCGGTGAGCACCGAGGTTAGAATAATGCCGGCGTCAAAGGTCGGGGGACCCCAGGCGAACAATTCCGGCAGGGCCACCGCCGCCGTGCTGGTCCAGCCCACATCGCCGGTCATCCCTGCCAGCGCGGCCACAATCCAGCCCAGGCCCGCAGCGATCAGGACGGCAATGCTGCGGACAAAACCACGTCCCTTTAGACTGATTACGATCACCAGGGTCACCACAAAAACCGAAACGGCCGCCGACTTTACGTCTACCGTCCCGCCGTGACCAAGGCCGAGCATCCCCTGGACGAAGGTGCCGGAAAGCTGAAGACCCAGGAGCACCAGCACCGAACCGGTGACGGCGGGGGTAAAGAGCTTCAGAGCCCGACCGACCAGGCCGGTCATCCCCACCACCACGAGAATGGCGCCGGCAACCATGACCCCCAATTCAAGGTCGGTGCGCAATACGGCCAGGGGCTTCCCCAGGCCGGGCGCCAGGGCGGCCAGGGTGATGAAAATCCCCCACCACATGCCGGAGGGCCCTTCGATGATGGGCAGGCGGTGCCCCAGGGCAACTTGTAGAAGGGATGCCAGCGCCTGGAAAAAGAAAGTGCGCTGGGCAAGTGCGGCAATGCCGGACTGATCCAGCCCGAGGGCGTTCCCAACCACAACTGGCACCACCGCCGAGTTAGCCAGGCCAAAAGCCAGCCACTGCAGCGAGTAGGCAATGGTGCGGTTAAAAGGCGGCCGCTCTTCCAGAGAATAAAGGAACTGGCCGGGGTCTGCGCCGCTGTTTTTAGCGTCCATGGATTTCCCTTTCGCTATTTTTAAGATTCCGCACACAGCCTCAGCAAGAGCGCCTCCAGCCCCGGGTAAAATTCCAGCCGCCCGCTTTTAAAGGCCTCGTCCAATTCCAGCACTTCCTCGAGCGCTCTGATTAAGCGGGTCACAGAATAATTTATGCTCTGACCGGCCATTTTTTGCGCGACGAAGGGGTGCAGTTTCAGGCGCCCGGCAACCTGTCCGGCCGGACACCCCTGCTCCAGGAGATCCCGTACCAGGAGCAAAAGCCT
>Ga0209347_1001352_pt1 | contig 41259 bp, 31 predicted proteins | sample AutmiccommuBRH23_FD_187382 | JGI IMG/M metagenome (GOLD analysis project Ga0209347, IMG submission 187382) | Deep subsurface microbial communities from Mt. Terri, Switzerland - Autotrophic microbial communities BRH/23 (SPAdes) (version 2) | ecosystem: Environmental > Aquatic > Deep subsurface >... | reverse complement strand
CTTGAGATGCGATTCCTCCCGCTCCAGCAGGGCATCGGTGGCCGCCTTTCGCTGGGAAATGTCGATGATGAATCCTTCGATCATCTCCAGCTCGCCATTCTCATTGAATATCGTCCGGGCATTGACCGAAACCCAGATGAGGCTCCCGTCCGCGCGACGGAAACGGATTTCGAAATCCTTGATCGTTTCGTTTTTTCGCATCAGGCGCAGGAGTTTTGTCCGGTCCTCCGGCGATGCATAGAGCTGGCTGGCAATATCCGTAACCGAGCGGCACAGCTCCTCGGAGGATTCATATCCCAGGATCTGGGCCATGGCGGGGTTGGCGCTGATGAAGCGGCCTTCCGGGGTGGAAAGGAAGATGCCTTCCACGGCATTTTCGAAAATTCCCCGGTATTGCGCCTCCGCCTTTTTCTGCTCTTCGAACAGGATGGTGTTCTCGATGGATATGGCGATCTGGGACGTGAGCAGGAGCAGCATTTCGATCCGGTCCGGCGAAAACATATCCGGCGTGAGGCGGTTTTCCAGGTAGATAAGGCCGGTGAGGTCTCCCTTGTGCACAATGGGGAGGCACATCAGCGATTTCGGCCGATGCGCGCGGATATACGGATCATTGCCGAACCGGACCTCTTCGGCGGCGTTCCGCAGGACAACCGGCTCCCGGGTCCTTGCCGCGTAATGCAAAACAGCCATCGACACCTGGTCATCCCCGGCCGGCGTCGCGTCGGTGATCCGAACCCGAACGGCATCGGCATCGGCTACCCCCTCGGCGACGATGCGGGGTTCACCTGATTGGAGGATCAGGAGGCCCCGATCGGCCCCGGCGTTTTCAATAACGATTTTCATCATGGTGGAGAGGAGCTGGTCGAGCACGATCTCGCTGGATATGGCCTGAAACGATTTCATCAGGGTGGAAAGATCGAGCCGGTCGCATTTCCATTCGACCGCCCGTTCCGGTCGGCGCCGGGAGAACATATCGGGATAGGCGACCGAGAGCTGTTCGATTTTTCCGAATGCCCCCCACGATTCATAGCAAAGATGCGCTTTTTGCATGAACAGGGCCGCAAATTCCCGTCTTCCCCGCGCCAGCCAGAATTTTGCCGCCAGTTCGCTGGCCAGGGCTTCTTCATTGATGTACCCGTTTTGAGCGGCATGCAGGATGGCCAGATCGTAATTTTCGGCGGCGGCATCGGTCTCTCCCCGGACAGCCGCCTGTTCCGCGGCCACAAGATAGTACTTGCATGCGTGATTCATGGGTGCGGTTTCCATCCATTTTTTCACCAGGGCCTGGTTGGCATCCACTTTGACCATCGCCCGGCGCTTGGACGCATCATCGCTGTTCCGGACAAGCGCCAGCCGGCTCAGGGAATCGAAATAATAACAGGTCGGGATCGCCACACTGCTCGGAATCGATTTCGACACCTTGCCCGCCAGATCCGCGCAACGGACCGCCTCTGCATAATCCTCGAACAGATAGCAGAGGATCAGCTTGCAGCAATAAAGATAGAAGGTGGCAAGGGTGTCGTTGGATTCGTTCAGGAGCGGCAGCATCTCGGATTCATCGGCCGCCTCGCCGGTAAGCCGGAGGGGATCCCTGCTGCGACCCTGGAGGTTGAGGACCGTCTGGTGGTAAATCGAGATATAGATGACGGTCTGTAACTGGTGGATCTGCCGGCAGGCTGTCGAGAAACGCCCCATTTCCTGCTCCACCTCGGCAAGGGGCCGTCCGGCATGAAACGCATGGGAGCTGTAGAAAAACGTATTATAGCTGCCGAATTCGAAATCGCCGGTTTCGATCCCGGTGTAATGGGCAGTGAGCAGGAATTCCAGCGTGTCGCGCACATGGAATTTCCAGTGATGCACTCCGGCGTAAAAAATCGTGTGCATTTTGGCTTCCAGTTCCCTGGCGTCGAGGCGTTTGATCAACTCCAGCCCCAGTCGGCCGAACCGGTGCCCCATTTCGATATCGCCGACGATGCCGCATAAAATAATGCCGAAACCGCCATAGGCGATCGCCGAACTGGACGTATTGCCATGACGGAGGGAGAGTTTCACCTGCTGGCATACCAGGATGACGAACCACTCCAGCGACAGCTGGTAGGTGGCCCCGAACACCGTGCCCATGATTTTCATTGCCGCCAGATGGTCGGGGTCGTTCATCCGGGGCAATTCCGGCAGAGTATCGATTCGCCGGGCGGAGGCTTCCGCGATGGTGTCGTCCAGAATCGCCCGCATATCGGCAAGGGTCGGCCGCTCCGGCAGATCGACCCCGATTTCCTTCAGGATTCGCTGGCTCATGGCCAGGGCTTCCAGGCGCCGGTTCCTGGAAATATAGGATTGAATGCGGCTCTGGAAGGCATCCACCCGGTCCAGCACCCGGCGTCCGTTTTCCATTACACTGTCGAACCGCTTTTCCATCTCTTCGAGATTGCCGCAAAGCCTGGCTGCTTCCGTGCATTCCAAATGAAGCTTGAGGCTGAGGTTATATTGCCGCCGCCACCCGTTTTCATTCAGCAGGCGCAGGCCGTTTGAAAAATAGGTAAAAGCGGGTTCGAAGGCGGCCAGGGATCGGGCCTTTATTCCGGCCACCAGGTTGAGTTCGGCGATCTCGTCGCGCTCCTGGCGGTCGGTGATCCGGTCGGCGGCCATGTTCAGATGATGGATCACATTGAAAATTTCATCGGACTGCTGCCGGGGATCGAGGCTGTCGAGGAGAATCCGTCCGATATGGAGATGGATCGGTTCTTTGTCCGCGTCCGGGATCAGGGCGTAGGCCGCCTGCCGGACCCGGTCGTGGCGGAACCGGAACGTTTCGGCCGGAAGCGGCATCGATACGTCCCCGTCTTCCGGTTCGCCCGGTTTTGATGTGATGACCACCAGATCCTCCCGGATCGCGGGGAGCAGGTGATCGAGTATCTGGGCGGGGGTGTAGTCGGTAACCGTTGACAGGATTTTCAAATCGAAATCGCTGCCGATGCATGCGGCCATTCGCGTGACATCCTGGGTGCCGGGCGGCATGAGTTCCAGCCGGCGCAGCAGCAGTTCAACGACATTTTCGGTGATATCCAGGTCCCGGATCTCCGAAAGCGACCATTGCCACCCGCCTCGGGCGCTGTTGAACACAATCAGGTCCTCCTGGTTGAGCAGTGTGAGGAACTGATTGATGAAAAACGGGTTGCCGCCGGTTTTTTCCCGCACAAGCGCCGCAAACGGTTCAACCGCCTGCCGCCCCATATGAAGGGTATCGGCAATCAGGTCGGCCGTGTCCTTTATACTCAGTTGATCCAGGACAATCGGCACCATATCGCAATTTTTCGCCGCAAGCTGCTTCAGGGCGGCCGTCAGGGGGTGGGCGGCATCGACCTCGTTGTCCCGGTAGGTGACGATCAGCAGCAGGTGACGGATGTCGCCGTCGGCCATCATCACCTCGATGAGCTTGAGTGTCGCCGTATCGACCCACTGAAGATCGTCGAGGAAAATGACCAGCGGGTGCTCGGGCGCGGCAATCACCCGGATGAAATCCATGAACACCCGGTTAAACCGGTTCTGGGATTCCACCAGGTCGAGTTTTTTCACCGGCGGTTGGGGGCCGATCACCAGCGCCATGCCCGGGATGACATCATTGATGATCTGGCCGTAGGCCCCGAGGGCGGATCGCAGTTTTTCCCGCCATCCCTGGAGACGGGTTTCGGTTTCGGTCAGCAGTTGCCGGGCCAGTCCTTCAAATGCATGGGACAGGGCATGGTAGGGGACATTGCGGTGAAAGGGATCGAACTTGCCGGCGATGAAATACCCCTTTGTTTCCGTGACGGGCTTGAACAGCTCCTGGACCAGCGAGGTTTTGCCGATACCCGGATGCCCCGAAATCATGGCCATGCAGATGGGGGCCCCCGCACTCGACCGTTCGAAAAGGGAAAGAAGCGATTCGATTTCCCGCCGGCGCCCGTAAAGCTTCTGGGATATCCGGAGTTTTTCGGGTAGATCTCCGCCGCCTAGTTCGAAGGCGTCGATAACGCGGTTTTTCCGGTATTGGTTCCGGCAGATCTCCAGATCCTCCATCAGCCCGTGGGCGCTCAGGTAACGCTCCTCGGCATTTTTGGACAACAGCTTCATGACCAGCCGGGACAGCATTGCGGGGACCCGATCGTCGCCCGCCGCTGGGGGTACCGGCTGCCGGGCCAGGTGGGCGTGCACCAGTTCCAGGGAATCGGCGCTCACAAAGGGAAGATGCCCGGTCAGCATCTGGTAGAACACCACCCCGAGGGAATAGAAGTCGGTCCGGTAATCGAGGGTCCGGTTCATCCGGCCGGTCTGTTCCGGTGACATATGGGTCAGCGTCCCCTCCATGATGGCCGGATCGGTAATCACCGGCGCTTCCTTAAGGAGCACGGTGGCGAAACGGAAATCGATGATCCATGCCCGGCCGGTCCCGGGATCAACCAGGATGTTTTCCGGCGTGATATCCTTGTGAATCATTTTGTAACGGTGCACGTCATCCATGGCGGCGGTAATGGATATTGCCATATCGAGGAAGGTTCCCGGGTCCGGCCGTGTCCCGGCCAGATATTGCGCCAGGGGAAGGCCTTCCATGGGCGACATGACAAGCGCAATGGTGTTGCCGCACGGCTCGAGACTCAAAACGCCGGGCAATCCGCTGGCGTCTTTCCCCTTCAGCAGGTCATATTCGCGGCGGAGCCGTTTTTCATCTTCCGGCAGGACGTCGGCGGCGGCCGGGGTTTTGACAATCACCGTCAAATCGTCCCGGGCGCGGACGGCCGAAAAGTAATTGTTCCGGTTCGATTTAAAAAGAAGTTGTACCATCCGGAAACCGGGCAGGGAAAGCATGGGAATCCCTCGATTAACCTGAAAATTCGATTACGATTGCGAGCACGAGCACCGTTCAGCCAGGCTGGACTGATCACGAAAATGGCATGCATGTGCCATTCTGGCATGCACATCTGTTGACGTATCGATTTAAATTGTTGATTGCAATTTAAATCAATCAGGATGTGCGTGAACACTCCTGATCCGTGGACCGGCCTTTTTCTCCGGAGAAAACGATGCCGCTTCCGCCATCCCATCTCCGCCGTCAATTGAAAAACCACCGGTTCGGAGCAATATTATTGGTTAATCAGGTAAACATCATCCGTCGTGACTATCGGCCCGGATTCGGGCTTTTGGTCGCCGTTGCGCAATCATTGGGTGAACCGATGCCGGAAAATGTCTCCGGAAATAAAAATGAAGATCAACGGCTTCTTTTTGCGCGGCACATTATCGAAACCGCCCGGGAACCATTGATCGTTTTGGATGCCGCTTTTCGGGTCATTTTCGCCAATGAGGCATTTTACCGCAGGTTTGGGGTCCTGAAAAATGAAACGGAAGGATTGCTTTTTCATGAAATGGAGAACGGTGCATGGGATATCCCGCACCTCCGGACGGCACTGAAAACCCTGGTCCGGGAGAAGAAACCGATCGGAGACCTATCGGTGGCGCGGGATTTTCAGGGAATCGGCCGGAGGGACCTGCGGTTGAATTGCCGGCGGATCGATTCGGAGGGGGAGAGCGGGAGTCTGATCCTTCTGGCGATAGAGGATGTGACGGATGCGGTCCGTACGGAACGCGAACGCACCCTGGTCGACAGTTCTCCGGATCTGATCGCCCACCTGGATGCCGGGCGGCGCTATGTTTTAATCAATCGAAAACTATCCGAAATTACGGGTATCCCAGCTGATCGTTTCATCGGAAAAACCGTAGGGGATGTGACGCTTTCCGATGACACCCGGAAAGCCATTCACAGGACGCTCGATGCCGCCGAGCAGACCGGTGAAACCCAGACCGCCGAAATGTTCTTTAAAAACCGGTGTTACCTGACCGCCGTCATTCCAAACCGGGATGACAACGCCCGGATACTTTCCTTTAACGTGTTTGCCCGCGATATCGCCGATCGGAAGTACGCCGAGGAAGCACTGAAACGGGAACAGGAGCGCCTGCGGGAAAGCGGGCAGCGGTTCCGAAACGTTCTGGAAAATTCCCTGGATGCCGCATACTCACGGGATCTGCGGACGGATACCTATGAATACATCAGCCCGGTGATCGAACAGATCACCGGTTTTTCCCCTGCTGAATTTTCCGTCATGGACATGGATGCCCTCATGGAACGGATCCATCCCGATCACGTCCCAGAGGTGGCCCGGGTCCTTGAGTCGATGCAGACCACGAACCGGGCGTCCGGTCGTCTGGAATATGCGTTCCGGGGAAAAAGCGGGGATTACCACTGGCTGGCCGATCATTTCAAGGTGATCCGTGATGGAAGCGGGAATCCGGAATTCCGGATCGGCGTTCTGCGGGACATCACCGGGGCCAAGGAGATGGAAGAGATGCTCCTTTCCTCCCTGGATACGGCCGAAACACGGGCGCGGGAGGCGGAAGAGGAACAGCGGATCATGGAAACCATCCTCGTGAGCCTCCCCGAGGGGATTACCGTCATCGAAGCGCCGGACGGCAAGATGCGCTACATCAGCCGGTATTATGAAAATTTTACCGGCATTCCCCTGGATAAACTTTCCGCCATGCCCCTGGAAACGGGGTTGGTGCTGACCCGGGGACGCGGGGCGGAGGGAACGGAAGCGGTTCCCCGGGACCTGTATCCGGCCATTCGCGCCCTCAAACAGGGGGAAGGAATACTGAACGAAGAATGGTCGGTTGCCAGACCGGACGGTTCCCGGGCGGCGATTTCCATAATTGCATCCCCCATACGTGACGCCCGGGGGGTGATCACCCATGCGGTTATGAGCTTCAGGGACATCACGCAGAGAAAGGAGATAGAAGCCGCGCTTCGCCGCACCGAGTTCGAGTTCCGGACCATCGTGGAGAGTTCGCCGGATCTTATCCTCCGGATGGATCGGGGGATGCGCTACATGTTCGTGAACACGGCCTTTGAACGGATGACGGGGATTCCCCGGGAACAGTTTGTCGGCAGGAGCAACCAGGATATGGGAATGCCCGACGCCCACTCCAAACAATGGGAAGCAGGGATCCGGAAGGCGATCGAAACCGGGCGGGAAATCAGCGCGGAATTCGGATTTGAGAGCCTGTTCGGTGTCCGGCATTTCTGGGGGCGGATCATTCCCGAGTTCGATAAAGTCGGGCAGGTGGAAAGCGCCATCATGATCGCCCGGGACATCACCGAGCGCAAACAGGCGGAGGAACATATCCGCTACGTGAGCTTCCACGACAACGTGACCGGGCTTTACAACCGGGCCTATTTTGAGGAGGAGGTCCGCCGTTTGGATACGGAACGGTCGCTCCCGGTCAGTTTCATCATGGGCGATCTCAACAATCTCAAACTGGTCAACGATACCTTTGGCCACAACGAAGGCGACCGGCTGTTGCGCCGGATCGCCGAAATCATTGCCGAAACCTGCCGGGAGGGGGACATTATTGCCCGCTGGGGGGGAGATGAGTTCGTCGTCATTCTCCCCGGCACAGAGCAGGCCACGGCGGACCGGATCTGTTCCCGCATAAAAAAAAAGGCGAAATCGAGCGGAGGAACGGTTATCGAGCCGAGCATCGCCCTGGGGACAGCGGAGAAAAACCGGGTAGAAGACAATATCTACCGGGTGATCCGGGAAGCCGAAGAGAAGATGTATGACAATAAGCTGGCCCAAAGCCGTGAAAATCAGGAAATCGTCCTTTCGTCACTTTTGTCCCGGGTACTTGAAAAATGGCCGGAACTCGATGAACACATGAGCCGGACCCGGGATCTCGCCCGCAAATTTGGAAAGGTGCTCGGGTTCAGCGACAGCCAGATGGAGGATATGGATCTTCTGATCCGGCTTCATGATATCGGAAAAGCAGTCATTCCCGATCACCTTCTCCGGAAACCGGGCCGGCTCGATGACTGGGAATGGGAAATCATGAAGCGCCATCCGGAGGCCGGGTTCCGGATCGTAAAGACCTTCGCGGAAACCGCGCGAATTTCGGATGCCGTATTGGCCCAGCGGGAACGGTGGGACGGGACCGGATACCCGAGAGGGCTTAAGGCCGGGGAAATCCCGTTTCTGGCCAGGGCGTTTTCGATCATCGACGTTTATGACGTCATTACCCATGAGCGGCCTTACAACCGGGCAATGAGCAGCGACGAGGCCCTGGACGAGCTGCGGCGCAAGGCCGGAACGCAGTTTGACCCCGCGCTTTCGGAAGCATTTGTTTCCGCGGTGGCGGGGTAGCGACTGTAGGTTGGTCTGAGCTTGCGAAGCCCAACAGTTGGGCTTCGCAAGCTCAGCCCAACCTACAAATGCTTGAACGCGCACGCGCACGAAAATCAGAAAGGATTGCCATGGAAAACCAGAAGGAAATGACAGATGCGCTGCACAAGACGCCATCAGGAATCAAGGGCTTTGACGAGATCACCTTCGGGGGCCTTCCCCAAGGGCGGCCGATCCTGGTATGCGGCGGAGCCGGGAGCGGCAAGACCCTGTTCGGGATGGAATTTCTCGTCCGGGGAGCGACCGAGTTCGGCGAACCGGGGGTGTTCATGACCTTTGAGGAAAACGAAGCCGACCTGGTGAGCAACTTCGCTTCTCTCGGCTTTGACCTGAAGAAACTCGAAACCGAACAGAAAATCAGCCTCGATTATGTGCATGTCGACCGTTCGGAGATCGAGGAGACCGGGGAATACAATCTTGAAGGATTGTTCGTCCGGCTCGGGTTTGCCGTGGATGCCATCGGGGCGAAGCGGGTGGTGCTCGATACGCTGGAAGCCCTTTTTGCGGCGTTCCCCAACCATTTTATCCTGAGATCCGAAATTCGGCGCCTGTTTCGCTGGCTAAAGGACAGGGGGCTCACCACGGTAATCACCGCCGAGAAGGGAGAACGGGAAGGGGCCCTCACGCGCAACGGCCTGGAGGAGTATGTCTCCGATTGCGTGATATTCCTCGATCACCGGGTAAAGAAACAGATCTCCACCCGCCGTCTCCGGGTGGTGAAATACCGGGGAACGACCCACGGCACGAATGAATACCCGTTCCTGATCGACGAAGGAGGGATTTCGGTTCTGCCGGTCACCTCGGTTGAACTCGATTACGCGGTATCCTCGGACCGGATATCGACCGGTATTCCCCGGCTTGACAGCATGTTCGACGGAAAAGGATATTTCCGGGGCGGCAGCATCCTCATATCGGGTACGGCCGGCTCCGGCAAGACCAGCCTCGCCGGCCTGTTCGTGAACCAAGCCTGCAAAAATGGGGAAAAATGCCTACATTATGCCTTCGAGGAATCGAGCAGCCAGATCATCAGGAACATGCGGTCCATCGGCGTCGATCTGGAACCCTGGGTGAAGGGGGACCTTCTCCGGTTCAAAGCGATCCGTCCCACCTTTTTCGGCCTGGAAATGCACCTGGCCCGAATGCACAAGCAGATCCTGGAATTCAATCCGTCCGTGGTGGTAATCGATCCGATTTCGAACCTGATCTCCATTGCCGATTCCGGAGATGTCAAGGCCGCCCTCATGCGCCTGGTCGACATCATGAAATCGCGGACGATCACTTCTGTTTTCACCCATCTCATCCACGGCAGGAAATCCGAGGAGACCGATGTCGGGGTCTCCTCCCTGATGGACACCTGGATCCTCCTGAAGGAGATTGAAAGCGGGGGCGAACGGAACCGCGGCCTCTATGTCATCAAATCCCGGGGTATGTCCCACTCGAACCAGGTCCGTGAATTTATTTTCACCGACACCGGGGTCGATTTGATCGACGTGTATACGGGACCGGCCGGAGTGTTGACCGGTACCGCCCGCGTGGCCCAGGAAGCGAGGGACCGGGCGGAATCGTTGCGCATGGAACAGGAAATCGGGCGTAAACAGCGGGAACTGGACCGGAAGCGCCAGGAGATGAACGCCCGGATTGACGCACTCCGCTCCCAGCTGGACGCTGAAGAAGAAGAAATGAGAAAAGCCGTTCAGGAACATGAATTGAAAAAGGAAACCAATGCCCGGATTCGGGGGGAAATGGCGCGCCTCCGGCAGGCGGATCCGGAATGACCGTGAAAAGGATATTGCCGTGGATAATACGGATAACGAAAAGGAATATTACAACCTGAGACTCTACGTGGCGGGACAGACGCCGAAATCGCTCCAGGCCTTTTCGAATTTAAAAAAAATCTGCGAAGAACACCTGGAGGGGAGATATCGGCTCGAGGTGGTCGATCTCCTCGAAAACCCGCAGCTCGCCAAGGGAGACCAGATCCTGGCGGTCCCCACCCTGGTGCGCAAACTTCCCGAGCCTTTGCGCAAAATCATCGGGGATCTTTCCAATACCGAACGGGTCCTGGTGGGATTGGACCTGCGCCCGAATTAAAGGAATTTCCGGAATGAATGACAAACCTGAGATAAAAACATCCACGGAGGCATTTGAAAAGGGCCTGAAAGAGGTTTCGGGCGATGAAGATTACGTTCTGCGACTGTTTGTGAGCGGCATGACCCCCAGTTCCATCAAGGCGATACGGCGGATCAAGGAGATCTGCGAAAAACACCTGGAGGGCCGATACGAGCTGGAGGTGATCGACATCTACCAGCAGCCGGAACTGGGCAGAAAAGAACAGGTCGTCGCGGTTCCCGTCCTGCTGAAGAAACTCCCGGTTCCCTTGCGAAAATTCATCGGTGATCTTTCCGATACGGAACGGATCCTGGTCGGACTCAATTTGCACTCGAAAAAAGCAGGCGACAAAAAGTGATGGCTTCGCAAAAAGTCCAATATCTGCGTTACGCTGCATCCCTCGTCATTTGCGGCTTACGCCTTGTAACCATACACGTACGGCCAAGTACGTTGCATTCCTCGGGATTGGCGCGCCTTGATCTTGAACTTTTTACTTTGCCATCCTAAAATCGACTTTTTACGAATTCATCAAAAGTGAATCTCCAAAATGACTGACGTTTTAAAATCGGAAATCGAACAGTTGCGGGAACGCCTCGGGGAAGCCGAGGAACTGCTGGACGCCATTCGAGACGGCCGGGTCGACGCCCTGGTGGTGCACGGACCCGAAGGAGACAGGGTCTATACCTTAAAGGGTGCGGACCAGACCTACCGGACGATGATTGAAACCATGCAGGAGGGGGCGGTCATGCTCTCACCGGACGGATTGATTCTTTACGCCAACCGGCGTTTTGCCGAAATGCTCGATGCATCCATTGAAAACGTGATCGGCGGTTCCATGGACGACTTGGTGGCCGTCGAGGATAAAGATCGATTTGCCGGCCTTTACACCCGGGCGTTTGGTGGGGAGGGAATCAAGGCTGAAATATCCCTTCGGAGTCGGGACGACATGGTTATCCCCGTACTCGTTTCCATGCAGCGCTACCGCGATGAGGATTTGGTAACCGTCTGCATGGTGGTGACCGACCTCACGGCCTTGAAAAAGACGGAAGAACAGCTGAAACGCTATGCGGAAACGCTTCACCGGAAAAACGCGGAACTCCACCAGCGGGCGGAGCAGCTCGGCCGATTATCCTCGGAGTTGACCATGGCGGAACACCGGGAACGCCGCCGAATCGCAAAGATTCTTCATGATCATCTCCAGCAGCTCCTGGTGAGCGCCATGTTCAAACTGGAAACCCTGGAGGGGGTCATCGACGGCAATTCGTGGCAACGGGTCCGGAACGCGGTGCAGGTGATGGAGGCGGCGCTCGAAATTTCCCGGACCCTTACCATTGAACTCTCTCCCCACGTTCTTTACGAGGGCGGCCTGGTTCCCGCACTGGAGTGGCTGGTGCGGTGGATGAAGGAAAAACACGGGTTGTCGGTGACGCTTGCCGAAGAAAAATCCGTCGCTCCCGAACGTGAGGATATAAAAATCCTGCTGTTTGACTCGGTCCGCGAACTGCTGCTGAACGTGGTCAAGCACGCGGAGGTCGCCTCCGCCCGGATCGACATCACCCGGTTGAATGGAAATTGTTCGATAACGGTCAGCGACCCTGGAAAGGGATTTGATCCGACCGAGGGGAAAACCGGCCGGCCCGAATCCGGATTCGGCCTTTTCAGCATCCGTGAACGACTGCTGACCCTCGGGGGAAGATGTGAAATCAACAGTGCGCCCGGGAAGGGGACGTCCGTAAACTTGATCGCCCCTATGCGGGCAATCGCGCCGGCAGACGCGGAAATGGAAACGGAAGAAACGGAAGCCGGGGCCATGGCCGCCGGGCACGCGGATACCGCGGCTTTGCGCGAGCCCGCAACCATTACCCGGGTCATGCTGGTCGACGATCACAGCGTCATGCGCCAGGGACTTTCCGTCCTGCTTTCCGGTTACCCCGATATCGAGGTGGTCGGAGAAGCCCAGGATGGAGAGGATGCCGTGCAGCTGGCCCGCAAAGTCAATCCGGACGTGATCCTGATGGACATCAGCATGCCGCGGATGAACGGGATCGAGGCCACCCGGATCATTCATTCGGAATTGCCGAATATCCGCATCATCGGGCTTTCCATGTTCGATGCGGCCGACCAGGCCGCGGCCATCCTCCAAGCCGGGGCAACGAAATACCTTAAAAAAAGCGGCAATAAACGGGAACTGGTGAATGCGATTCAAACCGCGGTGAACGCGGGCGGGTAATTGCAGGAAGGAATCGGGCGGGATTGAAACGTACAAAATCAGTCCTTATCGGGTTCCCAAGCTTCAGCTTGGGAACCCGTGCGACTCCGATGCCTTTATCCCCGGCGGATGCCGGGTTCTTATTATTCCTGTATGATCCGGTTAATCGCGGTTGATTTGTCGTCATTGGTCACCTGGTCGGCCAGCAGCACCAGCTGATCGCCAATGCGGGCGAGATTCCCCTGGATGGTAACCTTTTCGCCGGCATCCAGTTCCATGTCGAGCGCCTCTTCACGACCGAGATCGGCCACAACGTTTTCACCATTTTCCAGTTCAAGAAGGACAACCTTGTTCCGGGTTTCCAGATCTTCTACTTCAACGCTTTTCTCCGTAATGATTTCACCGGTTACCTCCATATTTTTTGGAAGAACCCGTTCTCCGGGCTCAGCCACCTGCCCGGCCAGTTCCGGCCTGTCGATCCGGATGGTTTTGTCGGCGGCACTCACTTCGCTGGCCAGAATAACCGGCCGGTCACTGACGCGTGCCACGGTTCCCCGCAGATCCAGCTGCTGCCCATCCTCAAATTCCAGCCCCTGTTCCTCAAGGATGTCGGCGGGGCCAAGATCCGCAATGATGCGCTCGCCTTCGTCAATTTCCAGCATGACAATCTGGTGTTCAATATCCAACCCTTTTACATCAACTGTTTTTTCCCGGATCACCGTCCCGGAAAATTGCTGTGGCTCTACCTGACCTTCAATTGTTTCCTGAACCGGATCACCGGTGGTTCCCGGGATCGGCGGTTCCGCCTGATAATCCTGTGCATTCACCGGGAACGCAAACGCCGTGATCACGACCAGGATTCCCAGTGCTGTTATTGTTTGACGTACCATTTCGGACTCCTTTCGCTATCTGGAGATTTACATTATGGTTTTTCCGGCGGGACGGTTCTAGAAATCCCAGAACCCCTCATTCCCGGTATCGTCGTAAGTATCGAAAAACCAGTCGTCATCATCCCACGTGTCATCGTAAGACCCGGAGAAATAGTTATCCCCGGTGTACCATACCGCTTCATCGCCATAATAACCGCGAACAGTCGGATCGAGGCCCTCTTCACCAAAAGAATAGGTGTCGTACCACCAGTTGTCGGCATAATCTTCGTTATAGACTCCGTAGAGCCCTTCGCTTTCAGGAAATCCCATGTCCGGTGTTATCAGCTGCTCCTCCTCGGACTTGAAGATTCCCGCTCCTTCCTGGGCAAATACCGGCGGCATTCCGACAACGAGAATGGCAACCATCAGCGCCGTCAAGGCGAAATAAACATGTTTTCTCATTTTTCCCCTCCGTTCTTCTTTGATGTTGACGTTTTCCGGTATGAACAGACCGGGCACACGGGTGTTCATGCGCTTTGAAGAATGCGCCAGTCCTACCGGCCTCAATGATTTATGAGAACATAAGGAGATGGGGAAGTTTCAAAAATAGGTTCGGGTACGTATTTGAAACCGGAAAGAGGTGTATATTCCGCGACGCAGGAAGCGCATCGCGATTGATGCGCTTCCTGCGTCAGCACATCCTACAATTTGAGCCATTCGCGGCCGGGGTGCTGAATCGAGTTCCTTGTAAGTCCGGGATGGGGAGAGCACGAGTCGGGATAATCCGGTTTGTTTCAACCGGTTGCTGTCAGCAAAAAGAAGCGGTGGAAAGTACGAATTCTCGTATGAACCGATCCAAAATTTGCCCATTACTGCTTGCCAACTTCATCGGAAATCGAATATGATCCCCCATAATTTTTTAATTATCGATACTTACGGAAGATTTAGTTCGATCCAAGTATGAGAGTACTGAATAGTTGAATCGCATCATCTTTTCCATTCGCCCTTTTCATTTTGCCCGTCTCCTCAATTCCGGTGTTTTTTAATGGGAGCGCACGATGAGTCCAAAGAGACCCGCTTCATCCGCCGACACCGCATTAACTTCTGAAATCCGTCATGGCGCATCGCACGCCCCCATGCCGCACCGGCTCGCATGGTTGCCGATTCCGCTGCTGCTGGCGGCGATGGCCGTATTATGGGCAGTTGACGTGCGAGCCGCTCACGAATCGACCGGTATCCTGCTGCTCCTGAGGGTGTTTTTCGTGCTGCCGGTTTCATTGGGCATCGCCGGCCTGGTGGCGTATAGTTTTATGGCCAACGGCGAAGGTCGCCTGCTCATGCTTGGCTGTGGTGTCTTGTTCTGGGGCCTGGCCAGCACACTCGCCCCATTTTATGATGGTCAGGTCCGCTTCATTCATGTGACCGTGCATAACCTTGGTGCGTGGTGCGCGGCGGTTTGCCATCTCGGCGGGTTGCTATGGGGCGGGCGTGTGGGACGGCCGGGCCGATGGCTGGCGGCGGGGTACGCAGCCGTCCTGACAGCACTGGGATTACTCATCCATGCCGCGATGGCCGGATGGGTTCCGGTGTTTTTCGTGCAAGGTGAAGGCGGCACACCAATCCGGCAGTTCGTGCTCGGATCGGCCATTGTCATGTTTTCCCTTGCCGCTTTCCTGATGTTACGAATCAACCGCCGGCAGCCGGCCTCTTTTGGATCGGCTTTTCCGTATTGGTATGGCTGGGGCCTGATGTTGCTGGCGGTGGGACTATCCGGGGTCATGATGGAGTCCGTTCACGGAAGCCCACTTTGCTGGACCGGGCGCGCGGCGCAGTTCCTGGGTAGCGTCTACATGCTTGCGGCGGCCGTCGTGGCGGTAAGCGAGACGGGCGCTTGGCGTGTATCGCTTGCGGCGGCGCTGCGCGCCAGCGAGGACCGGTATCGCAGTCTTGTCGAGTTGTCGCCGGAGGCGATCATCGTTCACCAGGACGGATGCTTCGTCTACGCCAACCCGGCCGCTGTTCGACTTTTCGGCGCAACCGACGCCGCCGAACTGATCGGCCGGCCGGTCATCGATTCTGTTCATCCCGATGACCACGGCCTGACCCGCTCGCGAATGGCCTTGGCGTTGGACGGCGAGCGTCCGCCACTCGAAGAGATGCGTGCGCTGCGTCTGGACGGCCGGTGCATGCACGTCGAATCGACCGGCGCGCCGATCGATTTCGAAGGCAGGCCTGCCGTTCAAGTCGTCATCCGCGATATCACCGGGCGGAAGCAGACGGAGAAGACATTGGAAGCGGCCTTGCGGGCTGCCGATGAGGAGCGGCGGAAATTGTCGGCTGTGTTCGAGGCATTGCCGCTGGGGCTTGTCATCACCGATCAGGCCGGCGGCGTGCTGCGCACCAATGACCGCGACGCGGAGATCTGGGGGGAGCGCCCGCCGACGCGCAATTTGAACGACTACGTCCAGTACAAGGCGTGGTGGGCAGATACCGGTAAACCGATTGCGCCGACTGAATGGGCGTCGGCGCAATCCGTGCAAAAAGGGGAGACTATCACAGGCCAGATGCTGAAAATTCAGCGTTTCGATGGTCAGTACCGGTTCGTGCTGAACAGCGCTGCTCCCATTTATGATTCGGCCGGGCGGATTCTTGGCAGCGTTATTGCCATTCAGGATGTCACGGCCCTGCGCCAGGCCGAGGATGCCCTGCGCGACCTTAATGCAACGCTCGAGCATCGCGTCGTTGAGCGCACCGTCGAAGTGCGCCGGCAGGCCGAACAGTTGCGCGCACTGGCCAGTAAATTGAGCCAGGCCGAGCAGCGCGAACGCAAGCGTCTGGCGAAAATCCTCCACGATCATATTCAGCAGCTCATCGTCGCCGCGCGGATGCAGGTCGAGTGGCTTAAGAGCGACACCCGGCCCGAACGCGTGCTGGCCACGGCCCAGGGGGTAGAAGGCATTCTTAACGAGGCGTTGACTGCGTCGCGTTCGCTTACCGTTGAACTCAGCCCGCCGGTGCTCCATGACGCCGGCCTTATCGGCGGGCTCAACTGGCTCGCCGCACGCATGCGGGAAAAGAACCAGTTCACCGTGAATCTGCGCTCGGACAACACGGCCGAACCGGCCACGGAGGCGGTCCGTTTCCTTCTCTTCGAATGTGCCCGCGAGCTGCTCTTCAATGCCGTCAAGCACGCCGACATCAGGGAGGCGGATGTCACGCTCGTGCGCGCTTCAGGCGGCGAGATCAAGTTGATCGTCCAGGACAAGGGGAAAGGGTTCGATCCAGACGTGGTGAGGAACCGGCACTCCGATGAGGTGAGTTTCGGCCTGTTCAGCATTCAGGAGCGTCTTGCGTTCATCGGCGGGCGGATGGAGATCGAGAGCGCCCCCGCCCGGGGCACCCGGATCACCTTGGCCGTGCCGGACGGCGAAGCGCAGCAGGCTGCGGAAGAGACGATGGAATACGCGCCTGGTCAGGATCGTTCAGCGACGATAAAGATGCGGCGCAAACCGAACCTCTGCCGCGTGCTCATTGTGGACGACCACAGGATCATGCGTGAAGGGATAGCGGGCTTGCTTCAGTTCGCGTCGGACATCGAGGTGATCGGCGAGGCGGCCGACGGGCCTCGGGCCATCGAACTCGCGGCAGAGCTGGCGCCGGATGTAGTGATCATGGACGTCAACCTCGGCGAAATGGACGGGGTTGAGGCGACCCGCCGAATCTTTGCCGAAAATCCGGCAATCAAGATGATCGGCCTGTCAATGCACATTGATAAGGACGTGGCCGCCGCCATGCGCGATGCCGGCGCCATTGCATATCTGACCAAAGGCGGCCCGTCGTCGGATCTTATCGATGTGATCCGGTCATGCGCCGCCCAAAATTTGATGGCGTCGTAAAAAGCGACGAACTCGGCTGGGCCGCGTTTTTACAGGAAGGAACTTGGAGCCCGAAAAGCGAAGCCAGAACCCAGAATCCAGAAGAAAGACGAAAATCCTCTGATTTGAGCCATTTGCGGTCGGGTTGCCACGGGTTCTCCTCCCGGGAGCGCCGCACCCCAGTGTCGGCCCTGATTGCCGCACTGGGGTGCGGCGCTCCCGGATCAAGACAAGCATCAGCCGTGAAGCCCGGGTTTTCCCCTTCCCCCTTGATGGGGTGAAGGCCGGGATGGGGGTGAATCGCGACGATACGCATGCGCGTAATCCAAAGACGATCAACCCGATTACGCCTACGATTACGCGCATGTGCACGAATTTAAAAACATGAGTTCAACTCAGCAGCCGTGGGAAAAATGAAGCGTATGAAACCCATCAAACCGATCCGCCTGGAATGGATGACGCTGGTGCTTCTCTTCCTCATCATCGGTGCCATCTGGGCGTTTGTGGAGTTGGCGGATGAAGTGATCGAGGGCGAAACTCTTCCCCTTGACCGACAAATCCTGCTGGCCCTGCGGAACCCAGCCGATCATGCGGATCCCATCGGCCCGAAATGGCTGGAAGAAGTCGGCCGCGATTTCACCGCCCTTGGAGGAGTGGGGGTTCTTACCTTTCTGACCCTGGCCGTCGTCGGTTTCCTCCGGATAGAGCGTCATTATCGCGCCATGTGGATACTGTTGACGGCAGTGGCCGGTGGCCTCTTCATCAGTTTTCTCCTGAAAAATATATTCGCCCGGCCGCGCCCCGATCTGGTCCCCCACCTTTCCTATGTGGTCACCGCCAGTTTTCCCAGCGGACATTCCATGATGTCGGCGGTGACCTACCTGACCATGGGCGCCATCCTGGCCAGATTTTTCAAGGATTACCGTCTGAAGATCTACTTTTTGAGCCTGTCGATCCTCATCACCCTGCTGGTAGGGATCAGTCGGGTCTATCTCGGCGTTCACTGGCCCACCGACGTGCTGGCCGGATGGACAATAGGTGCGGCCTGGGCGCTTGTCTGCTGGCTGGCCGCCCGGTGGCTGCAAAAAAGAGGATACGCGGACGAGCACTGATGGCGTCGTAAAAAGCCGCTTATTAATTTTTCTGGTTATCCAGTGGGCGGTTTTGAAACCCGCCCGATTCCTTCCTGGCAAGGAGGTACTCGATTTACTGGAGCGAACCGGATAACCAGATTAATTTTTCCGTGCACGTGAACGTACACGTGCTCGTGCGCGTGCACGGCATTTTCAGAGTTAATGGCTTTATAACTCGTGAAAAGCCCCATTTTCAGCTTTTCCTCCGGTGCTTCAAAAACCATTCATACAATTCCGGGTTATCATAGGTGGGAGTCCAGGAATCATGCCCGGCTTCCGGATAGACGGTAAGCTGTACATCGCCGCCGGAGTCTCTCAGGGCATCCACCATCTGCTCGGATCGGAAAAGCGGGACCACAGCATCCCGGGCGCCGTGAAACGCCCAGACCGGTACCTCCTTCAGTTTCCAGACCTCCCGGGAATCGCCGCCGCCGCAAACCGGCGCGACGGCCGCAAACATCCCCGGGTTTCCGATCGCCAGCATCCAGGCGGCGTATCCGCCCATACTCACGCCCGTCAGGTAAACCATTTCTTTATCAACTTTGTAGTTCTCGATCACCATAGCCAGTAGCGAGTCCAGCAAATCGGTCCGCCAGTATTCTCCGGCGGGGCACTGGGGAGATACCGCAATAAACGGAAAATCCGGACTCCGGGCAACTATCTTTGGAATGCCGAGCTTTTTCACCAGTTCCAGATTTTGACCGCGCTCGCCGGCCCCGTGAAGGAAAAGAATGAAGGGCCATTTTTCCCGCGCATCATATTCCGCCGGGAGGAAAACAAGGTACGGATAAGTGTCCGTCCGAAGAACCCCCGCCTGGGTGCCCCTCTTTAATTTTTTATCGCCGGTTGCCGGGTAATCCATCCCAAAAATCCTTTCCAAACGCTTTAATTCAACTATTAAACTTATATCCTCCGCGCTGAAATGATATACACGCTACCCCGCCGTTTTTCATTATCCACCATGTAGTGATGGCTTCGTAAAAAGCTACGAACTCCGTTTCGCGGCGTTTTTGCGGAAGGAACTTGGAGCCCGGAAAGCGAATCCAGAAGCCAGAAGAAAGACGAAAGTCAGCAGATTTGAGCCATTTGATTACGAGTTGTCGGATCAAGTTCCTTGGAAGTCCAACGTCTGCGTTCCGCTTCACTCCTCGTTACTGGGGCGTACGACAAGGAGGTCTCATTACTATGGATTCGCGCGCCTTGAATTTGGAAGTGGAATTCAGAGGGAAGCAAATCTTTCTTATAAGTATGGGAGACTCCCTGTTTACTGAATTATTCGGATTCCATTACCGTATTCGCCGTATTGTGATAATGCCCCTCCTCTTTTAATTTTCAGGAATTCGCACCTTACATTTCCCAACCCTTCGCCACGGCGGTGGTCACCCCGGTGAAATGCCTCTACCGGGTGGATTATCCGGGGGGGTATCCCCCTTCCGGGACCGGGAGAAGAAGCAGGTGTAATAAAAAGAGGAGAGTTCCGTCCATGAACAGCAGAACAGGTTTAATCGGCATCGCCTGCGTATTCTTCATGGCCCTGGCCATGCCGCCGGTTTACGCCCAGCGGGGCACGCAGCAATCCGTTCCCGGGATCACCCGGGAGCAGGCGCCCGGGCAGGGTACCCAGCTCTACATCAGTCCGTCTTCCGTGCGGGTAATCAAACAGCAGCTGAATCAACAGGGTTTTGATGCCGGGGCGGTCGACGGCTCCTGGGATCAGGAAAGTGAGCTGGCCCTCTCAATATTTCAGAAAACCGAGGGACTGACGCCGACCGGTAAACTGAACCTGGAAACCATCCAGGCGCTCGGCGTACCCCAGGTTCTTTCCGGTCAGCAGCAGGGATTGCCCGGCCAGACGGTCCAGGAACAGGCTCGGGGGGAGGGAGCCCCGCTGTTTGTCAGCCCGGAGAGCCTTCGGGAAATCGAGCAGGAATTGAGCAGCCAGGGATATGATCCCGGCAAGGTGGACGGCCAATGGGATCCGGAGGTGCGGAACGCCATCCGGAATTTCGAGAAGGCTCAGGGGCTTGAACCAACGGGGAATGTGAACTTGATTCTGCTCGGCAGTCTCGGAATGGATCAGATGGTGGCCGGATTCACCGGCCAGGGTGGCGATCAGCAGCCAATGGCCGAAGGCCGGCAACAGCCGGGCCGGCAGGGACGGGGTTACTATCCGGAGGACCGGCAGGCTAGGGAGGGGATGCGGCAGGAAGGCGGGAAAGCCGAGGGAACGGGCACTCCATTGTACGTAAGTCCGTCCGGGGTTCGCCTGATCCAGCAGAAACTCAACGAAGCCGGCTATGATACCAATGGGGTCGACGGCGCCTGGGGAACGGCCACCCGGGATGCCATCCGAAACTGGCAGCAGGCAAACGGGCTCGAACTGACGGGCAACTTAAATATCCAGACGGCCGACATGCTCCTGGGGGGCCTGGATCAACTGACGCAGGCCGGTGGTCATGGGATGAGCCCCCAGGGTGAGCCGCGCGGCTATTATGGCAGGGATCGGCAGCCGGTCCCGCAGGGCCGGCAAGGCGAGCCGCGGGAACAGGATAACATCGATAATTTCGGGGATGAGCCGGAGGGCCGGCAAGATCAGCAGGAAGAGGAACAGCAGGAACAAAATGGCTGGTTCTAATCGTATGCTTTTGTCTGAACAAACAGGGGGCTGAAGAAAACCGATCGGTTCCGGCCCCCTGTTCTTTTGTAACCCGGTTGACGGGGTAGGGCGCCATGAAAGATATCCTCACCTTGACCATGAACCCGACCATTGACAGGAGTTGCACCATCGAGCACGTGGTGCCCGAACGGAAACTCCGGTGCAGCCGGCCGGACCAGGAACCCGGCGGCGGCGGCCTGAATGTCACCCGGGCGATAAAGAATCTGGGAGGGCGCTCGGAGGCGCTGTATGTCCGTGGCGGGCCGACCGGCATCATGCTGGGCGACCTGCTCGAAAAGGAAGGCATCCGGCACCGGCCGGTGGAAACCAGGGGGTGGACCCGGGAAAATCTAATCGTCCTCGAATCGTCAACCGGCCAGCAATACCGGTTCGGGTTGCCAGGGCCCGAGTTGAAGGAATCGGAATGGCGCCAGGTCCTTGATATGGTGAAGGGCCTCTCCCCGGATATGGCATTCCTGGTCGCCAGCGGGAGCCTGCCGCCGGGGGTTCCGGTCGATTTCCATGCCCGGGTCGCCCGGATCACCCGGGATATGGACGTGCGCCTGATAATTGATACATCCGGCGAACCGCTGTCGGCCGCCCTGGAAGAAGGCGGTATTTTCCTCGTAAAGCCGAACATCGGCGAACTCCGCGAAATCGCCCGGGCGCAATTCGGATCCGAGGAGGAGATCATCGGGTACGCGGAGAAGCTTATTCAAAAGGAAAAGGTGAAGGTGGTGGTCATCTCCCTCGGATCTGCCGGGAGCCTCCTGGTTACCAGGAAGGGGTGCCGGAAACTGCGCGCCCCGACCGTTTCGATCCGGAGCAAGGTGGGCGCCGGCGACAGCATGGTCGCCGGGATTGCGCTTAGCCTGGCCCGCGGCAATCCGATCGAGGATGCCGCCCTCTTCGGGATCGCCGCCGGCGCGGCCGCGGTGATGACCCCCGGGACCGAGCTGTGCCGACGGGAGGATACCGAGCGGCTCTATGAACAGCTGGGGATGGCTTCGTAAAAAGTCCAACTTCTGCGTTGCGCTTCACCCCTCGTCACTGCGGCGTACGACAAGTACTCCTCATTCCTTGGGATTCGCGCGCCTTGCCAATTTAATAAGATTTGGTGGAGCTTTTTACGTTGCCATCCCAAATCGACCTTTTAACGGTGCATCAAAATTGCTGGTTCCCAAGCTCCAGCTTGGGAACCGGGATAGGAATGGATCAATTTGATACACCTTCATCCCGCCTTCTCCCCCCGAAAAAGCCCGGGTGGAGAAGGAGAAAACCTTGATCGTAAAAGTTTACGGGTTGATGTGTGCAAGCAGCTTCCCAGAGAAAAAAGGGGGGAAATCGTATGGCAGAGCAGCACCTGAACATGGACGGGGCCGTCAGGGTGGAAAAAACCGTCACCATCGATCGGCCGGTCCAGGACTTGTATCGATTCTGGCGGAAGCTCGACAACCTGCCGGGAATCATGCCGCACCTGAAAACCGTGGCCGTGGTGGACGATAAACGCTCCCGATGGGTCACGAAGGGGCCGATGGGCACCTCGTTTGAATGGGTTGCCGAGATCGTGTACGAAAAGGAGAATGAACGGATCGACTGGAAGTCCGTGGGCGGATCCGAGATCACCGCCGCCGGTTCCGTTTATTTTAAAAAAGCACCCGGTGATCGGGGCACGGAGGTAAAGATCGTCCTTTCCTACCTGCCGCCCGGCGGATCCCTGGGAGCGATGGCGGCCAAGCTGACATGGGAAGAACCGTCCCGGCAGATCATGGAAGACCTGCGGAAATTCAAGCAGCTCATGGAAACCGGTGAGATCGCCACCATCGAAGGGCAGTCCGCCGGGGCATAATCATCCGGGACTCCCCGGATTCTAATACAGGAGGCTTATATGAGGGCTGTATGCTGGTATGGCGCCAACGATGTACGGGTCGAATCCGTACCGGACCCGATAATCCTCAAACCGCGGGATGCGATCCTCAAGGTGACCCTCACCGCCATCTGCGGATCCGATCTCCATCTTTACGATGGCTATGTCCCGACCATGGAAAAAGGCGACATCCTGGGCCATGAATTCATGGGGGAGGTTGTCGAGGTGGGCCGGGACAAGGCGCTCAAGGTGGGGGACCGGGTGGTCGTACCGTTTCCGATTTCATGCGGCCGTTGTTACTTCTGCAAGCAGGAAATGTGGTCCCTGTGTGACAATTCCAATCCGAATGCCTGGATTGCCGAAAAAATGTATGGGTATTCGGGCGCGGGCATTTTCGGGTACTCCCATATGTATGGCGGTTATGCGGGTGGCCAGGCGGAATATGTGCGGGTGCCGTTCGCCGACACAAATTCGGTCAAGATCCCCCGGGACGTGCCGGATGAAAAGGTGCTTTTCCTGTCGGATATCCTCCCCACCGGGTATCAGGGCGCGGACCAGTGCGGCATCAAGCCGGGCCACGTGGTGGCGGTCTGGGGATGCGGGCCGGTGGGGCTGTTTGCCATCAAGAGCGCTTACCTGCTGGGGGCCGAACATGTCCTGGCCATCGACCGCATTCCGGAGCGGCTGCGGCGGGCCGAGCAGTTCGGGGGAGCGGAGCCGTTGAATTACGAGGAGACCGACGATATCATCGAAACCCTGCGGCAAAAAACGGGCGGACGGGGACCCGATGCCTGCATTGACGCGGTTGGAATGGAGGCCCACGGCACCGGGGTCAGTTACTACTATGACAAGGTCAAGCAGACGCTGCGGCTCGAAACCGATCGGCCTTATGCACTCCGGGAAGCGATCCAGGCCTGCCGAAAGGGGGGCGTCATCTCCGTTCCCGGCGTATACGCCATGTTCCTGGACAAATTTCCGTTCGGTTCGGCCTTTGCCAAGGGGTTGACCTTCAAGATGGGCCAGACACACGTGCACAAGTACCTGCGCCCGCTGTTGAGCGATATCCTGGAGGAGCGGTTCGATCCGTCAGCGATTATTTCCCATCGATTGCCCCTGGATGATGCCGCCATGGCGTACCGGAATTTCAGGGACAAGGCGGAGGAATATATCAAGGTGGTGATGACGCCATAGATGGCAACGTAAAAAGCTCACAACTCGGCTGGACCGCGTTTTTACAGGAGGGAACTTGGAGCCCGAAAAGCGAATCCAGAATCCAGAAGTCAGAATCCAGAAGAAAGGCGAAAATCAGCTGATTTGAGCCAATTGGTGACAAATTTCCGAATCCGGCTGTCCGGAGTAGGTTGGGCTGAGCTTGCGAAGCCCAACAAACTGGGATGTTGGGCTTCGCAAGCTCAGCCCAACCTACGCATGGAAGTTACTTTCTGTAATAACGCGGCGAAGCCGAGTTCGTAGCTTTTTACGGTGTATCAAGATTGCGGGTTCCCAAAATCCAGCCTGGAACCCGGGATAGGAATGGATTAAAGTGGCCGAAGCGAATAACTCTCAAAATGCATGTGAACCAGCGGATCGCGCCCGGAGCGGAGCGCCATCGGCGGGCCGGGCAATACACGACAAGTTCTCCGCGGACGAAATTTTTCAGCGGATAATTGCCTCTGCCCACGAGGAAATCGATTCTCCTGTCCGGCAGCTTTTTTTCAGCGGCATGGCCGCCGGGCTGGCCATTACCCTGACGTTTCTCGCCCATGCCTCGGTCAAGGCAACCGTCCATGGCCCGGCAGCGGACCTGATCGGCGCCCTGCTTTACCCATTGGGGTTCATCTTCATCATCATGGGTCGCTACCAGCTTTACACGGAAAACACGCTTCCGCCCGTAGCCCTTGTCCTGACCCGCCTGGCAAGCATCCCGGCGTTATTTCGGGTGTGGGGCGTCGTTCTCCTGGGAAACGCCGTCGGTGCGGGTATTGGCGCGTTCATTCTGGCCAATACCGGCGTGTTCGACGCGAAAACCGCCGAAGTGGCCGCCGAGTTCGGCCTGGAAGGATTCCACAGGGGGTGGTGGGATCTCTTTTTCAAAGCAATCTTTGCCGGCGGCCTGGTCGCCGGGCTGGTCTGGATCGATCACGCCTCCCGGGATTCGGTTTCCCGGCTTTTTCTCATTTACATCATCATTTATGCCATTCCCGCCAGTAACCTGCATCATGTGGTGGTCTCTACCTGTGACTCCCTGTATGTCGTGTTCACCGGGAAAGTCGGCTTTTTACCGATAATAGGTCATTTTGTCCTGCCGGTATTTCTTGGCAATACGGTCGGAGGGATTGGACTGGTTACTGTCGTTAATTATGCCCAGACCAAAGAACCCAAGTATGCCGAGTTGGATGGCGAAAAACATATCCTTTCCCTGTCGGAAATGATTTTCGGCCGGAAACGCCCGTCTGCATCGAAGTAAACGGGTGATTCCCGGTGAGAAGGGGAAAAACCTCACCACTATGACGCGGTAACCGTTTATTTATTGATCAAACCCGCAGCTTCACCGGCCAGCGGTTCAGCTGGTTTCTCTGCATTTTTGGCTTTTCTCATTGCCCCCTCGACCATACCCCTTACTTTTAACGGATAAGTACTTCTGAACCGGAGGGAGTTTCACTCGCGAAACCGCAAACCGTTTTCAACCGGCCATTCACAATTCCTTTTTTCGGTGAATGGCCGGAATGGAATCTCAACACTATGGAGGGTCTGTGCCATGCGGAAGCATGAGGGGTCATGTCCGATGAAGACAAAACGCGTGCTGGATGACTATTTTCTCGATAATCGGGCGCGGCTGCTCGATATTGCCGCTTTTCTCGACCGCCTGGACCGGACGGTCGATCCCGGCAGGGGCGGAGATTTCCGCGTCGATGTTTTCAAGGAATGTTTGGAGCTGCTCCTTACCGCGTCGGCAAACCGTGTCGAACAGATTCAGAAATGCATCAGCGATCCCCATTTCGAATCGAAGGACCGGCCGAAAAGCAAAACCGCGGTCGGGGTGTACAATCGAAAAGAACTGGAGGGGCAGTAATGGCGTATATCGAAAACCATTGCCGGATGGTGTCCCGGACCACCGATGATTATGCGCGGATGGCCCTGACCGGATGTATCGCCGTTACCGAGTCGGCTTCCTGGCCCGGGTATGACCGGCTCACGGCGGAAGCGTTCGATGATTATTTCCATCACCTGACGGAAGTCGAAACCGCGCGGGCGGCGAAATTCGGGATTCATCACTACACCTGGATCGGCCTGAATCCCAGGGAAAGTGAAAACCGGAAACTGGCCGGCCGGGTGCTGCAGCTTATCCCACGGTACCTGGATCATCCCACGGCCCTGGGAATCGGTGAGATCGGCCTCAACCGGGTGACCCGAAATGAATTCGACACGTTTGTGGAGCAGCTGGAACTGGCCAGCGATTTAAAACAGCTGGTGCTGATCCATACGCCGCACATGGAGGATAAGGACAAAGGGACCATTCTGACATTAAAAGCGCTGCGGGAACATGCCGACCTGCCGTCGGACCGCGTCCTGATCGACCATGTGGAGGAGCATACCATCGAACCCGTGCTCGATGCCGGGTTCTGGGCCGGCATCTCCCTCTACCCGGTTACCGGGAGCAGCCCCGAACGGGGGGTCGATATGATCGAGCGGTACGGGCCGGACAGACTCGTGGTCTCGTCGTCGGGTGACTGGGGGGTGAGCGATCCACTGGCCGTGCCGAAGCTCATGCGGGAAATGCGTCGCCGGGGGCATCCGGAAGAGCTTGTCCGGAAAATTACCTTCGACAACCCGGCGCGATTTCTGGGCCAGTCGCCCAAATTTGACTTGCGGCACGCCTAACCGCTGGCCGGCTTACTATAAATGGTAGCAGTGCGCGCTATTGGCGCAATCCATCCCAGCCTGGGGCAACGCCCCAGGTCAAAAGGAATTCCTCCTCCTTACAGGGCTGAAGGCCCGATCCATCATTCGTCTAACCATTTTAACTCATTGCATGAAGACGGGATCGCGGTGTCTGCGGCATTGTCTTAAGTGGAACGGGCTTTCAGCCCTCCTCCTTCTATTTTCGGGGCTTTTGTACCTGGGGCGTTGCCCCAGGCTGGGATGGGCCGCGCCAACGGCGCTACACCTCTTAAACTCGCCCGGAGTCCGCGATGGCCGGAAACGAACCAGCACCACAATCCTTAACTTAACGAGACCGGGATGAGGGGGGGTGAACTTGATTCATTCCGATGAGATTTCCTACGGACCATCCGGACCCATATCCCCTGGCGCACCGCCGGAAGACCCGGTTCCCTCCTGCTGATCGGTACCATAATTACCGCCCTGATCCCCCTGCTGATCCAATGGACCTTGCCCCTCTGGCATCTCTTGCGGATCGTCGCCATAATACCCCCGCGGCTGAACCTGCTGCTTGCTTGGACCATAAGGACCCCGCTGTTGCCGCTGCATTCCCGGCTGATCCTGCTGAGGGTCGGAACCGTAATAGCCGCGCTGATTCTGCTGTCCCTGCATCCCTTGCTGCCCCTGCTGCTGGTAACCTTGCGGGCACTTCCGCATCCCCTTGCCCCGTTGCCCGGGTTGGCCGGTCTGCGCCATGACCGGCGCCGCGGACATGGCACAGACGAAGATACCAATGATGATCGGGATTAACGTTTTTCTTTTCATGCTGCCGCCTCTCCTCTGTTTCGATTTTTCTTTTATTTTATCGGAAGAGGGCTATACCGCGCTATACGGTAAATCGCGTAAACGGATCAAGCGGACCCCGTAAATCAACCATCTTCGGTGTATAGGGGGCAGGCTGGCGTTTCGGATTGTTTCCAGCAATAAGGAGAGCATGACGCATTGACAGCAACATCAATCGAGATGATAAGAACAAAGGAAGAAGTTAAAATTGATGAACTCGTAAAAAGCTCCGAACTCGGCTTCGCCGCGGTTTTGCGGAAATTAACTTCTTTGGCCTTTATGTAGGATGTGCTGACGCAGGAAGCGCATCGCGATTGATGCGCTTCCTGCGTCAGCACATCCTACGAATTGAGCCATTCGCGGCCGGGTTGCTGAATCGAGTTCCTTGAAAGTCGTCTCGCAAACTTAAAAAAAATGTCTCAGGATCCAGTCGAAAATATCCCCGGAAGGAGCGGATCGCCGCCATTGATGCATCGGCACCGGCTCTTCCTCCGGAACCAGCGGTTCCGCCCGGCTGTAAGGGGAGCGGTGTATACGAACGCGCACCGGCCGGGGGGATCGTTCCCGTTCGTAATGCCGGCGCTTTTCCGAATCCCCCAGAACGCAATACGCTTCATGAATTTCCTGAAAGGTCCGGCTGTGGCCCGGTTGATGATCCGGGTGGTATTCCTTGGCCAGCCGACGGTATGCGGATTTGATCTCTTCGGTGCTGGCATCCGGCGGGACACCGAGAATGTCATAATGACTCCTGGCCATGTCCGTCTCCTGGTGCATATCGAAGTTGGTTTCGGCATCGTGAGAAACCATCAACATTGATAATTTAATTCATTTGACCGCTGGTTCAACAGTGATGGCTTCGTAAAAAGTCCAATATCTGCGTTGCGCTGCATCCCTCGTGATTACACGTACGAACAAGTACGCTGCATGACTCGGGATTTGCGACGCCTTGCTCTTGAACTTTTTACTTTGCCATCAAAAACCAGCTTTTTACGAGTTCATCAACAGTGCTTCAAAAACAAGGAGAGCGATATGAATTACACCCAGATTGCGTATGAGCGGATCGATGGCATAACCATCATCACGTTCAATCGGCCGGAAGTCCACAACTGCATCGGTCCCGTAACCCATCGGGAGCTTGTCCATGCCTGGGACCGGTTCCGCACGGACGAAACCGCAAAGGTGGCGATCATTACCGGTGCGGGGGAAAAAGCGTTCTGCTCCGGGGGCGATATAAAGAACGGTGATAAACTTGTTCCCGCGGACCCAGCCGAAAGGGCAGCCCACGACCGGGGCGAACGGCCGGGGATTTTGGGGCCCAGCCGCTGGACGGATATTTACAAGCCGATCATCGCGGCGGTAAACGGGGTGGCCTATGCCGGCGGACTGGAATGGGCTTGCGTCGCGGACATCCGCATCGCGGAGGATCATGCTACCTTCGGGGTTACCTGCAGGCGGTGGAACATCGGGCTTGCCGACGGCGGCACCCAGCGGCTGCCCCGAATCGTCGGGATGGGACGGGCCATGGAGCTGATCATCACCGGCCGGGTGATCGATGCGGTTGAAGCCCGACAGATCGGGCTGGTAAATGAAATCACCCCGAAGGGGAAATCCCTGGAACGGGCGCTCGAACTGGCCCGGTTCATCTGTACCCTTCCCCAGCAGGCCATACGGACCGATAAGGAGGCGGCCGTCCGGGGTTATGGCCTGCCGCTCGATGAAGGGCTGCGCATCGAGGCCCAATGCTTCAACCGCCTGCTCGATGAGCCGACGGAGATCCGCGAAGGGCAACGCAAGTTTCTGGATCGGGATCATCCGGACCGGGTAATAGGGCAGGCGCCGAAAACACCGGGGCTGGCAAGGGGGTAGCAATCCCTGAGCCCTTTATCTGAATGTATGTATCATTTCCCGGGAGTGGATTTCAGTAAGGGCATCCTTGTCAGGCACGACCCCGTATGTAGCGGGCCTGCTGTTTGACAAGGGTTTCGAGCATGGTGTCCAGGTAGTCTTTCTGGCAGTCGATTCTGTCGAGGGTCCCACTCGCCAGCCAGGCCATATACCGGCAGCCGCCGAAGCAGAGGGGGAGGTAGGCACAGTCGGCGCAGGCGTCTTCTTTCCAGGAGTCGATCCGGTAGGCGGCACGGCAGTCACGGACCCCGTTTTCCAGGTCGCCGGCCTCGAACCCCGCCCTGCCGAGAAAGCCGGGGCATTTCCAGATCACACCGTTGTAATTGACCACAAACGAATGATCGAGTTCCACCATGCAGGTGACCGGGCGAATTTTCGGGGTGCGGTACCCCCTTTTGAGGATTTCCTCCCGGAGGAAAACATCGGCTTCCCCGATCCAGGGTTCGTTAATCGAGGCGCATCCGCCATGGTATTCCGGGGGGGAGGGTCCGTGGGCGGGCGCCTTCATCACCGGGTCGAACTTGATCGCGGCGATCCGGTCCGGGCCGAGGCCGGTTTCCACCAGGTAATCGAGCAGGCGGACGAACGCCCGGTAGTTTTCCCGCGTGTAGTTCCCCCCGAGCCCGATCTTGACCCGATCGCAGGTTTCCCGGATGTTGCGGACGATGGTTGCGAAACTTCCGGCCCCGGTCTTGAACGGACGTGAGCGATCGTGGATTTCGGCCGGGCCGTCCAGGGTGATCCGGACCCGTTCCAGTCCGAGGGCGGCGAGTTCCTCCGCGACCGGCCGGCGGAAGAGCGAACCGTTGGTTACCAGGGCGGACCGGAACGTCCCGCCCCTTTCCCTGGCCAGGGCGGCGGCCGCTTCGGAGATGTATCGAATCCGTTCGGGGCTCAGCAGGGGTTCTCCGCCGTAAAAGTCGATCTGCAGGTCTTTCCGGTTACCGGTCAGGTTTTTATCAATGAATCCGATCAGCCGGTCGGCGGTTTGAGGGGTCATGTAGTGCGACCCCTTCATATCCCCTTCAAAGCAGTAGACGCACTTGAAATTGCAGTCGAAGTTGAGGACGGCCGTGATCTCGAGCCGTTCGCTCCGCGCATTCACCCCCCGGAAGAAGTCGGCCATTTCGTTTTTCTCGGCCTCGGGGTCGGCCACGGCCATGGCGAGACCGGCCAGGAGTTTCGCCTGGGGTTCCGGGAGCGTACCGTCCAGCAGCCGGCGATAAACTTCGTCATTGACCCGGGTGATCGCCCCCCGTTTCATGGAGAACAGGAGCCGGAATCCAGGCCGGTCATCGCAGGGAAAGGATTTAAGGTAGAAGGAAGGGCGCATCGGTTGATGAAGGGGTACTGAAATTAACGGTCTCCTGCTCTTAATCATGATCTTGTTTTTTGGGTCAAGAACTAAATATTTTCCGCACCCCTGAATGAAAGAGGGGGAGCTTGTGCTCCCCCTCTTTTTTAGATCAGGTTTTCAGCGCCGCCAATCCCGTCTTGCAGCAGAGTGCGTCCGGCCCTTCGGGCTTATCCCCTTCGTCGATGATTTCAATAATGAGTTCGACTTCCATGGCTCACCCCTCCTCTTTTTGAGTGACAGTGATGGAAATGAAAAACGATTGCACCGATCGTCTGGAAAAACGGATCGAATGTCAATTTAAAAAGTGAAAAGATGAACTTTCAAAAGTCGGCACGGATGCCCGCCTCGACCCACCGGTCCGGGTTGCCGTATTCCTCGAAGATGTACTGGGACGCGTCGAAAAGGTTGTGTACCGTGGCAAAGAGATCGACGGCGGCATGTTCGCTTTTATAAACCTGACGACTCAGGTTAAGATCCCAGATGAAGGTATCGTACTCGGTCCCTTCAAGATCCCGATAATCCCACCAGATGTAATGGCCGAACAGCCCGGCCCGGAGAAAGCGGGGGTTGTCGTATACGATCCCGATATTGGCGGCATACTGCTCATCCACACCAAATTCGGTGTCGGGATGGATACTGGCATAGGCCAGACCCGCGGCAAGGGAAACATGATAAACCGGAATCGTTTTCGCCTCGAGTTCAATCCCCTGGCGCCGGCTTTCCCCCTTGTTCACCTGCATGCTGGTATTGCCGGTCGGATCGTTTGGGGAGGATTCGCTGGTGAAGACATCGTCGATTTCATGGCGGAAAAGCGTGGCCTTTACCCAGGCATACGGAACGGCCGATTCCAGGCCGGCCTGGTAGGACCAGACGCTTTCATTCCGGAGCGATTTGTTCGGTTCCAGGAACAACCCCCCCTGGGAAACCCAGGCGAGCGGGGGGGAGGTAAACCCCCGGGCCACCAGGCCCCGCAGGAGGGTTTCCTGCCCGAGGGCATAGGTCACGCCGAGGCTGGGGCTTAAAAATTCATCCATCACGTTGCTGAAGTCGTATCGGATGCCGGCGGTGACGGAAAGCCGGCCGAACGCCATCGTGTCGTTGAGGTACACCCCGGTCCGGTTGAGTTCCGGGTCGGTCCGCAGCGTCCCGGGGACGTCGTAAAACGCCTGGGCCAGTGCTCCGTAATGGTTCGTCTGCTCCATTTCGCCCCGGTTGAAATCCACCCCGAGGACCGCCGTGTGAACGCCTTTCTCCAATGTGAACCGGGCCGTGCCCCCCTCGGTCGTTTCATCAAAATCGTTTTCCTGGAAAAGGCTTCCGGGGGGGCCGCCGAGTCCCCAATCGTCATAGGTGATGGCAAGGTCCTGCTCGAACCGGAACAGGCTGAGGTTGAAGCTCAGCTCCCGGGTTAGGCAGGCGTCGAGCGTGAGATTGGTCCAGAAGTTCCGGGCAAGCCCGTCCCCCCGGAGAATGACGATATCCCCCAGGCCGTAATCCGGGCGGCTGTAGCCGGAGCTCAGGCCCAGGTCGACCCGGTCGGTGAGGGCGTAGGAGAGTTTAGCATAGTAGCTGTTGTTCTTGAACCCGATGTTCGCGCCGTGGCCGTCGGAGGCCTGCCGACCGCCGAACAGGTAATAGCCGAACCGGTCGGCCATGCCGGAGACCTCTCCCCGGTAATCCTGGGTGTCCCGCTCCCCGTAGCCCCCTTGGACACTCCCGCGGGGACGTTTTGAATAAACGGGCGACTTTGTGATGATGCGAACCACGCCGCCGAGGGAGGGGCCCCATGCGGACGAACCGGGCCCCTTGATGATTTCGATCCGGTCGATGATCCCCACCGGAATGGTATTGGTCTCGGCGCCGCCGTTGTTCAGGAAATTCCAGGGAATGTCGTCCACCATGACCTGAACATGATTTGCTTCGGACCCCTGAATACTCAGCAGGGAGACCGATCCGAAACTCCCGATCCCCAGATTCATGTTCACAAAGAGCCCCGGGACCCGGTTCAGCACCTCGGCCACGGTATGGGCGTTCATCGCCGCGATCTCTTCGGCCGTGACCACGGTCACGTTTTCGGCCACCCGGGAGACCGGCTTGGGTGTCCGCGTGCTCGAGGTAAAAAGCTCGTTTTCATCGAAGTACATCCGCAGGAGCTTCATCTCTTCTTCCGGGGAGGCGGCGCCGGTTCCAGAAAAAGTAAGGATGCCGAGGAGAACGAACAGGACAGTCTTTAGGAAATTTGCAAGCGTGCGGCGGGGACGGCATTCTTTGTTTCGCATGGTTTCCTTTTTCGTGGGTGATGTTTCCGTCAACAGGCGTTCCGGTATGCCGGCACGACGCGCAATCACTGCGGGAAGTTACCCACGCCCCCAATGGGGGGCCGGCGGATGGCTGCACATGCCTGTAGTAGAAATCGATGATTACCATCATCAATCCTTCGAATCAAGTAAGATGGCTTCGTAAAAAGTTCAACTTCTGCGTTGCGCTTCATCCCTCGTCACTGCGGCGTACGACAAGTACGCCTCATTCCTCGGGATTCGCGCGCCTTGAATTTGGAACTTTTTACTTTGCCATCAAAAGCCGACTTTTTACGAGTTCATCAAGTAATGCGGTAGGAAATCACCGTCAGGCCGACGAAAGAACAGGCAGGTCTGTGAGCCGCATTTATGCAGTGACAACCATGATTTTCACTAGTATAGATAGACTAACTCAACTTCAATGCGGCTAATTTCCATTGGCCATCAATATCCCTGTCAACCGGATTGTTTCTTAATCTCAAGTGAGATAGATTTTTGCTACTATATGAATTTAAAAAATGCGCAAGTAATCAGGATTCGATTAACTTCTTATCGATGCGGTTTTCCGGGGCGTCCATTTGCCTGGAGACCGGCAATTTCCCCGCAGGCAGGCTGAATTGCGAATCGTAGTCCCATTCCTGATACTGATGGCCCTGCTCGCCCCGGCGTCCCCCCGGCATGCCGAAGCCGGGCAGGTGGCGATTGCCATCCAGGGCGTGAGGGCAAAACCCTATGACGATGCGTTCAACGGTTTCACGGCGGCAATCGGCCCGAACGTCACCGTCCGGCGGCTGGTCCTGTCGGATGATGATTCCGGAAATCTCACCGAGGCGACCCGGTCGATAAAGCCGGACCTGATCTATGCCATCGGAATGCAGGCCGTTTCGGAGTTAAACGATATCGCGCCCGAAGTGCCCCTCGTCTACGCGATGGTCCCGGACATTGCCGCGGTTCACGGACGGAAACACGCCACCGGCGTCAGCATGTTCGTCGAACCGGCCATCCAGATCGCGATCATCATGGAAGCTCTCCCGCGGATCAAGTCCGTCGGTCTCCTGTACGACCCGGAGCGGACCGGCGGCGCTGTTGACGCCATCCGGAAAGCCGCGGCGGCGAAAGGGATATCGGTCCTTGCCCGGGAAGTCTGGCGGCAAAAAAGCATCCCCCTCATGGGAATGGAAATAATGGAAAATATTGATCTGTTCTGGATGATTCCCGACCTGACGGTCGTTACGCCGGAAACGGCGGAATTTCTCTTTTTGTTCGCCATGGAGTCGGAAACGCCGGTCCTCGCATTTTCCGACAAGTACGCGGATATCGGCGCCCTGGTAACCATCGGGGTTGATCCCTCGGACATCGGCCGACAGGCCGGGGAGATGGCCCGGAAGGTCCTGGCGGGGGGCGGGGCGGACACGGTTCCCCCGGAGCACGCCCGGAAGGCGAATGTGACCGTCAACCTGAAAATCGCCCGGAAGCTCGGGATCATGATCGACCGGAAGTTTATGGAACAGACCGTGGTGATCGAGTAATGGCCGGGCCGGCGTTATTCAGAACGGAACGTCTGCGAATGGATACGGAGTGCGGATGAAGTTGCGAATAATGGAAAGATTTCAGAAGAATTTCGGTACTCAGGTGTTTGCCGCCTTCACGGTGCTGATTCTGCTCGTTTCGCTTTCATTCGCTTTCCTGCTGGGGCGATTTCAATATAGCGCCAAGATTTCCGAACTCGAAAATACCGGCAGGTTGATGGCGGAAATGCTGGCCCACCAGAGCCGTCTCGGCCTTTACTCCGGAAACAGGGAGCTGGTCCGGGCACCCGCGGAAAGTCTGCTCTGGAACCGATTGGTTCGCGATGTCGCTCTTTTTGATCCGGATGGCACCATGGTCTTTAACCGCAGGCAGGGGGGAGCAAAAGAAACGGTTGAGTCGGCCGGAAGCGGCCAACCGCAAGAACGGGAGATCCCGCGGCAAATGATCCGGTCCTCATCATCACCGTTTTTCATCCAGGAACCCGACGCCCTGGTGGTCTGGGCGCCGGTCATGCTCGGAAACATCTACATGAAACATCAGGAAATCGGACTGAGCCCGCCGCTGAAGGAGTCCCGGCCTCTCGGTTACATCCGGATAACCCTGGGGAAAAATGCACTCAGGGAGGAACTGCGGGGGATTATCATCCGGACGGTCGCACTCGGGATCGTTTTCTGGGCAATCGGCGCCTTGTTGGCTTATTTCCTGGTCCGGCAGATCCAAAAGCCGATCCGGCAGCTTACCCGGAGCGTGATACGATTCGGAACGGACGGGACCTGCGGGGATTTCCCGGTGAAGACGAAAAATGAAATCGGAGCCCTTGCCCGGGCATTCCAGGAGATGACCGTCTCTCTCCGGGGACATATCCGGCGGGAGATCGATACGGCAAAGGAGCTTGCCCACGCCAAAAACCTGGCGCAACTGGGGCTGATGGCCAGCAAGGTCACCCACGAGGTCGGCAACCTGCTTAACGGCATGAGGTTGGTGCTGCAGGTTCTCAAGAACGAGCCGCTCACCTCGAAGACCGAAAGGTTATTGGAACTTCTCGGCAACGAAGCCGAAAGGACAGGAGGGTTCATTACCAATTTTCTGCTGTTTGCCAAAAAACCGGTGCTCGACATGAGCAAGGCGCCGCTCGATGCGGTAATACGGGAGATCCTGGCGCTGTACGAAGCGGAGGCAGACCAGGCGGATATCAACCTGATCCTGGACTGGCCGGAAGCGATTCCGCCGGTTACGGCGGATCACAAGGCAATCGCCAATGTACTGACCAACCTGGTGAAAAACAGCCTGGCGGCGATCGGCCGGGACGGCACCGTGACGATATCCGGCCGGATCGATGAGGGGAGCCTGGTCGTCATTGTTGAAGATACCGGACCGGGGATCGACCCGTCGGACATGGAACGGCTCTTTGAACCCTTTTTTACGACCAAGGGGAAAGAGGGGACCGGGCTGGGGCTTTCCATCGTCCAGGGGATCATCCAGGCGCACGGCGGCACAATTGCCTGCGAATCCGAACCGGGTAACGGCGCCCGGTTTATCATCCGGCTGCCGGGCCGGTAGGGAACGAAAAGAGGGTGCGGGATCCGGTCCGGTGAGGCGCCGTTCCCTGGGCATGAATTATTTTCATGCCGAAATTCACTGGAAGGTTGACAAAATTTTCAAATTTGTGAAAACAATCGCAGATGAAAATTTCATCGGGCGGCCTCGGTGAGGCGCTCGATTCCGGAAAGCTCTTGGAAATGCACATGAAGAACGCTACTTCAAAAGGTATTTTAAGCAATGCGCAGAAATATTGAACATGTCGGCTGGGGACAGCTGAACTACGAGATTCGTGAGATCGTCGCCGTAGCGACGGATATCCAGGACATGGGCATGACGATCACCTGGGAAAATATCGGCGATCCGATCCAAAAAGGCGAAAAAATGCTGCCCTGGATCAAGGAGATCATCCGGGACCTGGCAGCCGACGACCGCACCTACGGATATGTCCCCACCCCCGGCGTTCGTGAAACCCGTGAGTTCATCGCGGAACTCGTAAACAAGCGGGGCAGCTATCAGGTGACCGCCGAGGACATCCTGTTCTTCAACGGGCTGGGCGATGCGGTGGCCAAGATATTCGGTTACCTGCGGCGCGAAGCCCGGGTCATCGGGCCATCACCCGCCTATTCCACCCATTCGTCGGCCGAAGCCGCGCATTCCGGGTATGAACACCTGACCTACAACCTGATCCCGGACGATCACTGGATGCCGGACCTGGAGGACCTGGAAAATAAGATCAAGTATAACGACTCGATTGCGGGAATGTTGCTGATCAACCCGGACAATCCCACCGGCGCGGTTTATCCCCGCCATGTCCTGGAGGCGATGGTCGATATCGCCCGCCGCTACGAGATTTTCATTATCAGTGATGAAATCTACGCCAATCTTGTCTACAACGGCGCCCGGATGGTCAATCTGAGTGAAATCATCGGTGACGTTCCGGGGATGGCGCTCCACGGCATCTCGAAAGAATACCCCTGGCCCGGCGGCCGCTGCGGCTGGATCGAAGTGTTCAATAAAGACCGGAACAACGATTTCAACCGGTATATCAAGAGCATCCTGAACGCGAAAATGCTTGAAGTCTGTTCCACCAGTCTGCCCCAGTATTCGATCCCAAGGGTTATGGGGGATCCCCGGTATGCGGAGCACCTGCTCAGTCGGCGGCGCATGTTCGAAAAAAGGGCGCAGGAGGCCTATGATATTTTTTCGGCCTGCGATAATGTGCAGGTGGTCAAGCCCCAGGGCGCCTTTTACATGACCGTCCTGCTGAAAGAAGACCGGCTTGATCCGCGTCAGTTTTTAAATATCGACAGCCCGCAGATCCGGCGTTATATCGAGACCAAAGTGCGCGATGTGCAGAGCGACAAACGTTTTGTTTATTACCTGCTGGGGGCGACCGGTGTCTGCGTGGTTCCCCTGACCGGCTTCTGCTGCAAACGGAAAGGATTTCGCATCACCCTGCTCGAAACCGATGATGAAAAAAGACGCTGGACATGGGAAACCATTGTCAAGAGCATCAATGAATACATGGCATCCACGCCATCCCGGGATCGTTCAATTCACCTCATTCCCAACGCTTCCACCGGGGGGCGTTAACGTAGAAAAAAGCATCCGCCAAACATCTCCACACTGTCACGGGTATCGGGGGCTTTGCTTGCCTCGATACCCGTTTTTGATTAACGGGGATGAATACAAAAACTTGTTTTATATTTTTTCCGAAATTTAAAATGCAAGGAGGATTTTGATGAAACGGATCGTATGCGGGTTGATGATGTGCTTCTTTATCGCGGGGCTTGCCACCGCTCATGCCGGCGGTAACGCGAAGAAGCCGAGCCCTGCGGAAGCGCTCGATATTCTCAAGCAGGGGAACGAACGATTTTACCGGGGCGAATCGCTTCACCCCCACATCGATATAAAGCGCATCAAGCAGACCGGCACGGAAAGCCAGGCGGACCACGCCTATGCAACCATTGTCGGCTGCTCCGATTCCCGCGTACCGCCGGAACTGATATTTGATGCCGGCCTCATGGACCTTTTTGTCATCCGCGTGGCCGGAAACGTCTGTGATACGGACGAAATCGGTTCCGTCGAATACGGGGTCGCCCACGTGCGCACCCCGGTCCTGGTCATACTCGGGCATGGGCAGTGCGGGGCCGTTACGGCGGTCACCCACGCCATCACCGGAAAAGGACATGCCCTGGAAGCCAATATCCCGCCGCTGGTGGACAACATCGAGCCGGCGGTAAAACGGGCCCTGAAGCAGGCCCACTGGGAAACCCATGGCGATGCTGTCGTTCCGCTTGCCATCGAGCAGAATGTGTACCAATCGATTGAAGATCTGTTCATGCACAGTGCGGCGACCCGGGACCTGGTGAAAAAAGGGGCGGTCATGGTGGTGGGCGCCATCTACGACGTGAACACGGGACGGGTGAAATGGCTTCCCGAAAAGAACGTCACTGACATTTTGACCCGGGTGGAGAAGAATAAGACGCGGGCGATGAACCCGATGGCCGAACCGGCGGGTGACGTGCACCATTGAATTATGCGTTTTAGTTTCCGTCCTGCAAGGTGAATCGCCGGATAAATTTTCGGTCGATCCGGTCCTTGATCCAAAAGGCGAGCCGGCCGTTGAAGACGATGCGGTTTTTTCGGAAAATCCCCGTGCCGTCTCCCAGGATGAGGATGAGCAGGTAGTTGTTCCTGGGATGAAATGCATTCAGGGGTTCACCTTCGAGAAACGCCGCTAAGTTATGGGCCAGGACAGGGTTTTGGTAGACGGCGTGGACACCGACTTTGTCCAGGGGGCTATCTGTGAAATGGATGCCGTCGCCGCCGCCGAAGATTTCCGGGTGACCAGGGGATTGAAGGAAACGGTTGACGGCCAGGCCGCCATCCGGTCCGGTGGAAAGGCCGGAGCCGGCAAACAGCCGGGACGGGCGGACGCCAATCGCCAGGAAAAGAATATCGAAGGGATGCCGGGCGCCGGTTTGCAGCGCCAGTTCGTGAGAGCGGATGGCTTCCGCGCGCCCGGTCTCATCGATATCGATCCCCCGGCGAACCAGGTTTCGGCGGGCCAGGCGGCGGGCGCAGGCGGGCCATGAAGACAGGAAGGGGCCGCCGGCGTAAAGAGTAATCGCGGCGGGTTGCGCGCTTTTCGTCCCGCAAAGTCGCCTCAGGTTTCCGGCGATCTCCAGGGCGGCCGGGCCACCACCGACTACAGCGATTTTTAAGGGGCGCCGCTGAATTTCCCCGGCAATCCATTCCCGGGTGGAAAGCAGGTTTTCAATCGGCTTGACGGGATAGACGTCCGCTGCGCCTTCCTCCACAATCATGTCGGGAACGGTGCTTCCGGTATTGCAGGAGAGCACGTCATAATCCAGGATCTTCCCGGAATTGAGGCGGACCTGCTTATTACGGGGATCGATACGAACCGCCAGGTCCGTGTGGAAGATCCCGCCGCGTTCCTCGACCATTTTTCGCACCGGAAACCGGATTTCTTCCGGTTCGTAAATGCCGCCGAGCATCCCCGGCCCCATGCCGGAATAATAATGGAAAGGGGATGGCGAGACGACCTCCACGCGGATCCCCCGTTTCCGGTAATTCCCGATACGGGAAATCGCTTCCAGGTGCGCGTGGCCGGCGCCGATCAGTACCATCCGCATTGTGACTTTTCCTGGGTACCTGTCCATGCCGACGCTACATTTGGCAATCGGCCGGTGAATGCAAATCGATCTATATGGAAATTTGCATTTCAAGGGCGGAATTGCAAAAGAATTCCTGGTTACAGGAGTTCAGACCGAAGTCGCCCGTAGGGGCGGGTTTCAAACCCGCCCTTGCATATCGATTACCATGGTGACGTTCCTAACCAATTCCCTTGCCCGCTTTCTCCCAATCCTCCACGGTTTCATGTTCTTCCACGTCCTCCCATCCCGTGATCATTCCTTTCAGGTGGGCGACCACCGACGCGCCGGTGGTCGTCATGTAGACATGGACGATCAGGAAAACCAGGACGGCAAACGCCGCCGCGGTGTGGACGACGGCCACTGTGCCCAGGGTGAGAAAATCAACTCCCCAGCCGGTCCAGGAATTATATCCCCAGTAGAGAAATCCGGTAATCATCTGGACCGGCAGCATGACGGCGGCGAGGAACAGGTAGGTCAGCCGCTGGAGCGGGTTGTGCTTGGCCGCTTTGCTCTTGGCCACCGGGTGCGGCTCACCCTTGAAGATCCCGAATCCGTAATAGCGCATAACGGCAAGCAATTTCCGGGTGGTCGGAATATACTGCTTCCATTCGCCGGTGGTAAACAGCCAGAAGACGAAAAAGAAGAAGGCGATCAGCCATGTGATTCCGGTGACGTTGTGGACTTCTACGGCGCGTTCGAACCCAAGGAGGGTAAATACGCCGTGGACCTCCAGTCCGGTCACCATGAGAATGCCGATCAGCGTCACCTGGAACCAGTGCCAGAACCGTTCGTAGCGGGTATAGAGATAAATGCGGTTGGGTTGTTCAGCCATTATTCTTCTCCTTTTTCCGGCCATTTCGCCTGCCGTTCATGACGATCCGCCCGAACGCGTGCAGGGAAATGCCGGCCAGCGCCGCCAAGGCCGCGCCCCAGGCGGCGAAATCAAGAAGCGGGAACCGGTCCCGGCCCGGCATGTAAAAGCCGCCAAGTGCCGCCATTCGGCCGGTATCCCGTCGATGGCAGTCATTGCAGGAAAGCGCGTCTTCTTTCGGGGCGACCATGTGGGTGGTCGGAAACACGTAGGTGGTATCCACGAAACCGATCTGGCCGGAATAGGGGAGATCCATCAGTTCCATCCCCCGGCGACTGGCATCGTCCCAGTTGAAGGTTTTCCAGAAGCCGTTCACTTCCTCGGAAAGAAGCGGGGTAATGAACCGGCTGTGGATCATGTCATACGGCTG
>Ga0209347_1001351_pt1 | contig 41278 bp, 40 predicted proteins | sample AutmiccommuBRH23_FD_187382 | JGI IMG/M metagenome (GOLD analysis project Ga0209347, IMG submission 187382) | Deep subsurface microbial communities from Mt. Terri, Switzerland - Autotrophic microbial communities BRH/23 (SPAdes) (version 2) | ecosystem: Environmental > Aquatic > Deep subsurface >... | reverse complement strand
CCGCCGGCCAGGAGCGGCGGCGAAGGCGATGCGGCGCATCGGCGAGCCGTCGCGACGCCGCCGGCGGGCTTACAGACACGACCCGAAGGGCCGGCTTCCCGCGCCCGTCCGCGGCGTCGGCCGACTTGCCCGATGCGCCGCATCGCGCTGCGCCGCCCTCCTGGCGGACGGACGCGGGAAGCCGGCGCAGACCCCACTGGGATACATTCTCACGCTCTGAGCGGCAGCCGCTGACATGAACATGCTCGAATTCTTCGTCCGGCGGCCGGTGTTCGCGACGGTCGTCAGCCTGCTGGTGCTGCTGCTCGGCCTCGCGTCGCTGTTCCGGCTGTCGGTCCGCGAGTACCCGAACATCGACGTGCCGGTGGTATCGGTCACCACCGACTATCCCGGCGCCAGCGCCCAGATCATCGAGTCCCAGGTTACGCAGATTCTCGAGGCGTCGATCGCCGGCATCGAGGGCATCGAGATCCTGGAGTCGATCAGCCGCCCGGAAACCAGCCGGATCACCGTCCGCTTCCTGCTGAGTGCCGACCCCGACGTGGCGGCGAGCGATGTCCGGGACCGGGTGAGCCGGGTGCGCGGCCGCCTGCCGGACGAGGTCGAGGAACCGATCATCGCCAAGGTCGAGGCCGACGCCCAGTCGATCATCTTTATCGCCTTCACCAGCGACCGGAACACCGCGATCGAGGTATCGGACTACGCCGATCGCTACATCCGCGACCGGCTGCAGAACCTGCCGGGCGTCGCCGAGGTCCGCATCTTCGGCGAGCGGCGCTACGCCATGCGGATCTGGGTCGACCGCACCCGTCTTGCGGCCTACGACCTGACGGTCCAGGACGTCGAGAACGCGCTGCGCCAGCAGAACGTGGAGCTGCCCTCCGGACGGCTGGAGAGCCAGGACCGCGAGTTCACCGTGCTGTCGCGCACCGGCCTGGTGACGCCCGAGGAGTTCCGGCGGATCGTCGTGAAGGACGCCGACGGCTTCTCGGTACGGCTGGGCGATCTCGCCCGCGTCGAGATCGGTCCCGAGGACGAGCGCCGGACCACCCGCTACCGCGGCGAGACTGCCGTGATCCTCGGTATCGTCAAGCAGGCGGTGGCCAACCCGCTCGACGTGTCGGTGGCATTGCGCGAGGTGATGCCGACCATCCAGCGCGACCTTCCCGCCGGCATGAACGCCGTCGTCGCCTACGACAAGTCGATCTTCATCGACCGCTCGATCGAGGCTGTGTTCACCACCATCGTCGAGGCCGTGGTGCTGGTGGTGCTGGTCATCTTCTTCTTCCTGCACACCCTTCGCGCCACCATCATCCCGTTGGTGACGATACCGGTGTCGCTGATCGGCGCCTGTGTGTTCATGTATGCGCTCGGCTTCTCGATCAACACGCTGACCCTGCTGTCCATGGTGCTGGCGATCGGTCTGGTGGTGGACGACGCCATCGTGGTGCTGGAGAACATCCACCGGCACATCGAGAACGGCGTGAAGCCGATGCGCGCCGCGATCGTCGGGATCAAGGAGATCTCCGGCGCGGTGGTGGCCATGACCCTGACCCTGGCGGCGGTCTACGCGCCGGTGGCGTTCTCTCCCGGCCGCACCGGCAAGCTATTCACCGAGTTCGCGCTGACCCTCGCTGGTGCCGTGCTGGTGTCGGGCATGGTGGCGCTGACGCTGAGCCCGATGATGTGCTCCAAGCTGATGCGGGCGCACGAGAAGCAGGGCCCGGTCACCCGCATCCTGGAGCGCGGCATGGAAGCGCTCAACCGTGGCTACCGGGCGGCGGTGGTGGCGTCGCTGCGGGTGCGCTGGCTGGTCGTCGCCCTGATGCTGGCGGTCGCCGGCAGCTCCTGGTTCCTGCTGACGACGCTGAAGTCCGAGCTGGCGCCGATCGAGGACCGCGGCGTGCTGTTCATCGCCGGATCGGCCCCGGAGGGGGCGACCATCGATTTCACCAGCCGCTATGCCCTGCAGGTCGAAGGCCTGCTGAAGCAGATTCCCGAGGTCGAGCACTACTTCGTGATCTCCGGCTCGCCCGAGGTCACCGATTTCATATCGTTCTCGCAGCTCGACATGTGGGAGGATCGCGAACGCTCGCAGATGGAAATCGGCGCCGAGCTGCAGCCGAAGATCCGCCAGGTCGCGGGCCTGCGCGCTTCGGTCAACAACCCCGGCTCGTTCGGGCAGAGCGCGCGGGCGCGGCCGGTCGAGTTCCTGATTCTGACCGCCGAGCCCTACGAGCAACTCGACCGCTATGTCGACCGGTTCCTGGAAGCGGCCTCGAAAAACGAGAACCTGCTGAACCTCGACAGCGACCTCAAGCTCAACAAGCCGCAGGTGGAGGTCGAACTCGACCGCGACCGCATCGCCGATGTCGGGGCCGGGGTGCTGACCGTCGGTCGCACGCTGGAGACCCTGCTCGGCGGCCGAACCGTCACCCGCTTCAACATGAACGGCGAGCAGTACGACGTCATTGTCCAGGTCGCATCGAGCGACCGGCAGACGCCGACCGACATCGAGGACATCTACGTCCGCGGCCCGGGCGGCGGCATGATCCAGCTGTCCAACCTGATGACGATCACCGAGACGGTATCGCCGAAGGAGCTGAACCGCTTCAACCAGCTGCGCGCCGCCAAGATCACCGGCAACCTCGCCCCCGGCTACACCCTCGGCGAGGCGTTGACCTTCCTGGAGCAGACCGCCGACGAGATCCTCCCCGACAGCACGCGCTACGACTACGGCGGCATCAGCCGCGAGTTCAAGCAGACCGGCAGCAGCCTGGTCTTCATCTTCATCCTGGCGCTCGGCTTCATCTATCTGGTGCTGTCGGCACAGTTCGAGAGCTTCGTCGACCCGTTCATCATCATGCTGACGGTGCCGCTGTCGATGGCGGGCGCGATGGGGGTCATGCACCTGACCGGCGGGACGCTGAACATCTACAGCCAGATCGGGCTGATCACGCTGATCGGGCTGATAACGAAGCACGGTATCCTGATCGTGCAGTTCGCCAACCGGCTGCAGGACGATGGCATGGCGAAGCGCGAGGCGGTGATCGAGGCGGCGACGCTGCGCCTGCGTCCGATCCTGATGACCACCGGCGCCATGGTCGGCGGCGCCATCCCGCTGGCCATCGCGCATGGCGCCGGCGGCGAGAGCCGGGAGGCGATCGGCTGGGTGATCGTCGGCGGCATGTCTTTCGGCACGCTGCTGACGCTGTTCGTCGTGCCGACCGCCTACACGCTGCTGTCGCGCCGCCGCAAGCCAGCCGAGGCGGAAACGCTGCAGCCGGCGGTGCCGCACCCGGCGGAATAGCCGGCGCCGCGAACGCCCGTCACCGTTTGGATCCCGGCTCTCCGCTTCGCTCCGGCCGGGATGAGGGTTAAAGGGTGAGCACTTAAAGTTCCTCATCCCGGCTGAAGCGCAGCGGAACGCCGGGATCCAGCCGCCGCTCCGCATCCCCCGATGATCCGGCCCCCGAGTGATCCGGCCAGCCCGCTGGCGCGTATCGTCTGCATCCTGCAACACCGGGTGCGCAGCCGACCATGCCGGAGCTTCCGACCCTCGACCGCCGCCGCCTCGTCCTCGGCCTCGCCGCCGCCGGCGGTAGCCTTGCGCTGCCGTCCCCGGCGTGGCCGGACACCGGGCTGGCCGCCGCCTATCCCGAGATCCTGAGGTTCGACGTCACCCGCGAGGGCTCGCCGCTCGGCGTCGTGATGCAGCGTTTCGGCCGCGATGGCCGCGACGGTATCATCGAGGTGTTCATCGACTTCAAGGTCGATTTCGCCATGCTCACCCTGTACCGCTACGAGCATCGCGCGCGCGAGCGCTGGCGCGACGGCCGCCTCGTGGCGCTCGACTCCGTGACCAACGACGACGGCGCCGCGCAGGCGGTGACCGCCCGCGCCGAGGGCAACGGCCTGGCGGTGACCGGCGAGCGGGGCAATCTGACCGCCCCGCCGGACATCCTGCCGTCGAGCTACTGGCACCCGCGCTTTGCCGAGCAGCGCCGCATGCTGGACAGCCAGCTCGGGCGGATCCTGGACTTCACCATGGCGGCGACCGGGCGGGAGACCGTCACCGCGCTCGGCCGTCCGGTCGAGTGCACGCGCCATGCCATGCGCGGCGATATCGACCTGGACATCTGGTACGACGACCGCCGCGTCTGGCAGAAGATGGCCTTCACGATCGGCGGCGGCTTCATCGAGTACACCCGGGTCGCCCCCGTGCCGACGGACGCCCGGCGCTTCGCGGCACCACTGCGTGACGGGCGGCAGTCGCCGTCGGCATGAACGACAGCCGGCCGATCCTGCGCTTCGTGCTCGGCGACCAGCTGAGCCCTGATATAGCGGCGCTGCGGGGCGCCGATCCGGCCCGCGACGTTGTGCTGATGGCGGAGGTAGCGGCCGAGGCGACCTATGTCCGCCACCATCCGCAGAAGATCGTCTTCTTCTTCAGCGCCATGCGCCACTTCGCCGCCGAGCTGCGGTCGCAGGGCTTCAGCGTCGACTATGTGCGGCTCGACGATCCCGGCAACAGCGGCAGCCTGCGCGGCGAACTGGTACGGGCGGTGCGACGGCACGGTGCCGGGAGCGTGGTGGCAACCGAGGCGGGCGAGTGGCGGCTGGCCGAGGACATGCAGGGCTGGAGTGCGGCCGCCGGAATTCCGGTCGAGATCCGCGACGACGAGCGCTTCCTGTGCTCGCGCGCCGCATTCGCCCAGTGGGCGAAGCCGCGGCGCGGGCTGCGGATGGAGCATTTCTATCGGATGCTGCGGGCGCGCACCGGCATCCTCATGGAGGGCGGCGGGCCGGCCGGCGGGCGCTGGAACCTCGACGCCGAGAACCGCCGCCGGCTGCCCGCCGGGGTCGAGCCGCCGGCGGTCCCGGCGATAGCGCCGGACGCCACCACGCGGGCGGTGACCGAGCTGGTCGCCCGCCGCTTCCCGGACCATTTCGGCGACATCGACGGCTTCGCCTACGCCGTCACCCGGGCCGACGCCGAGGCGCTGTGGGAGCGCTTCGTGGTCGAGCGGCTGCCGCGTTTCGGCGACTACCAGGACGCCATGGCCCGCGGCCGCCCGTTCCTGTTCCACGCGGTGATCTCGCCCTACCTCAACGTCGGCCTGCTGGACGCCCGGGTGATGCTGGCCCGGGTGGAGCGGGCGTGGCGGGACGGCGCGGTGCCGCTGAACGCCGCCGAGGGCTTCGTGCGGCAGATCCTCGGCTGGCGCGAATACGTCCGCGGCCTGTACTGGCTGGCGATGCCCGGCTACGCCGCGGGCAATGCGCTGGCCGCCGACCGGCCGCTGCCGGCGTTCTTCTGGTCCGGCGACACCGATATGGCCTGCCTCGCCGAAAGCATCGGCGACACCCGGCGGCACGCCTACGCGCATCACATCCAGCGGCTGATGGTGATCGGCAACTTCGCGCTGCTGATCGGCGCCGACCCGGTCGCGGTGAACCGCTGGTATCTGGAGGTCTATGCCGACGCCGTCGAGTGGGTGCAGCTGCCGAACACCCACGGCATGGCGTTGTACGCCGACGGCGGGCTGCTCGGATCCAAGCCCTATGCCGCCAGCGGCAGCTACATCAACCGCATGTCCGATTACTGCGGCGGCTGCCGCTTCCGGCCGGACCACGCGACCGGGCCGCAGGCCTGCCCGTTCAACGCCTTGTACTGGCATTTCCTGATCCGCAACGCCGGCCGGCTGCGCGGCAATCCGCGGCTCGCCATGCCGTACCGGACCCTCGACCGCTTCGACCCAGAGCGCCGGCAGGCGCTGGTCGAACAGGCCGAAGGCTTCCTGGCACGTCTGGCATGACAGCCTGAAGGAGAACGCGATGACGAAGCCTGTCGTCTGGATCACCGGCGCCAGCAGCGGTATCGGCCGGGCGCTGGCCGTCCGCATGGCGGCTGACGGCTGGACCGTGGCGGCCAGCGCCCGCGGCGCCGACGCGCTCGCCGGCCTGGCGGCGGGGCCGCATGCCGGGCGGATCCTGCCGGTGCCGCTCGACGTCACCGACCATGCCGCCTGCCGCGAGGCCGTCGCCCGCATCGAGAGCGAAGTGGGACCGATCGCCACGGCGGTGCTGGCGGCCGGCACTCACACGCCGGTCGATGCCGGCAGCTTCTCGGTCCCCGACATACGGCGGCTGGTCGAGGTCAACCTCATGGGGGTGGTGCACGCGGTCGACGCGGTGCTGCCGGGGATGATCGCGCGGAGCGCCGGGCGCATCGCCATCGTCTCCAGCGTCGCCGGCTGGCGCGGCCTGCCGACCTCGGCTGGCTACGGCGCCACCAAGGCCGGGCTGATCAACTTCGCGGAGTCGCTGAAGTTCGACCTCGACCACTTCGGCATCGTCACACAGGTCGTGTGCCCGGGCTTCGTGCGCACGCCGCTGACCGACCGCAACCCGTTCCCGATGCCGTTCCTGATGGAGCCCGAGGACGCCGCCGCGCGGCTGTATCGCGGCCTGCAGGGCGACGCCTTCGAGATCGCCTTCCCGCGGCGCTTCGCGGCGATCCTCAGGGTTCTGGGCCTGCTGCCCGACCGGCTGTACTTTCCATTGCTGCACCGGCTGACCGGCAAGTGATCATGGACGATCCCCGCGCTGCCACCCTCGACGCCTATTGCCGGCTGTTCGAGGGGCTGTCGCCCGACCGGCTGGACGAGCTGCGGCGGCTTTGCACCGGCGACATCCGCTTCGTCGACCCGTTCAACGAGATCGTCGGGATCGATCGCTACGTCGCGCTGTACGCCCACATGTTCCGCCATGTCGAGGCGCCGCGCTTCGCCATCGCCGACCGGGCGGTGGGCGCCCGTTCGGGCTTCATCCGCTGGCGCTTCAACGGGCGGTTCCGCGGCCGCGACGTCGCCATCGACGGGGTCAGCGAGGTGCTGTTCGATCCGGCGACGGCGCGGATCGCCGCCCATGTCGACCATTGGGACGCCGCCGGCCAGGTCTATGCCCGGCTGCCGGTGGTGGGGGTGGCGATCCGGGCGTTACGCCGCCTGTTTGCCGCCGGCGTCTGAGGCCTTGCGGAAGAACAGGGTGACGGTGCCGATCTCGATGCCGAACTTGCTGACCGAAGCGCGGTTGATCATCACCTCGGCGTCCTGCAGGAACAGCCAGTCGTTGAAGTGGACCTTGAGGTCGCTGCCGCCCATCTTCAGCACGATGTCGTAGGACCAGCTGAGTGCCTTGCCGCGGGCCACGCCCTCGGCGGTGCCGATGACGTCGTCGGCGCGGCCGCGGTAGCGGTTGTCGTCCAGCTTCTCGATCTGCCAGACCCGCCGGTCGGTCTCGCCGTCGGAGTATACGAAGTCCTCCTCCAGCGTCAGGGTGCGGCCGTCCCAGGTCCCGACGATGTCGACCTTGAACTCGCGCCGCAGATTGCCGAAGCGGTCCTCGAAGATGCCCCATGCCCGGGTGTTCCCGGCGAAGTACTCCTCCAGCACCAGTCGCGGCGTCGATCCTTCGAAGTCTTCGATCTTCATGGGCTGGCACCCTCCCAGCAGGGTCAGGCAGACCAACAGATACGCCAGGCGTCGGAACATGGATCAGCCCTCCTCGCGAGGTGTTGTGTCGATGCGGCGGCGCAGCTCGGCCTGCGCCGCGGCGTCCAGCGGAAACCGCCACATCAGCGCGATCGCGACGGCCTTGAAGGCCACCGGGGCCGCCGCATACAGCAGTGCCAGGGTCAGCAGCGCCGGCGGCGCGTTGTCGGCGGCCCCGGCGCGGAAGCCGGCGAGGTCGAGCAGCGGGAAGGCGACGCCGACCGCCAGCGCCAGGGCCAGCTTGGTCGCCATGCCCCAGAACGCGAAGTAGAGGCCGGTGCGGCGGCCGCCGCCGGCGGCGGTGTCGACGTCGACCACGTCGGCCTGGATGGCGGCCGGCAGCACCAGGTCGGCGCCGAGGCAGAGCCCGGACAGCACGCAGATCGCCAGGAACGGCCAGACGTCGCCGGATCCCAGCAGCGGCACCCAGGCGAACACCGCGCAGTTGGCCAGCATCGCCCAGCACCACGCCCGGTGCTTGCCGATGCGGCGGGCCAGCGCCAGCCAGCCCGGCACGCCGAGGACGCCGCACAGGAAGTAGGCGAACAGCAGCGGCCCCTGCATCGCCGGCACCGCCAGGACATGGGCGACGAACAGCAGGAACAGCGTGGCCGGCAGGCCGTTGGCGACGCCGTTGACGAGATAGGCGACGATCAGCCGGCGGAACGGCCGGTTGCCGGCGAGCAGCGCCGTGGCCCGGCGCCACGGCAGCGGCGCCGCGGCCGCCCGCACCCGGTCCGGCACCCGAGCCACCGCCACCAGCACCGCCAGCGGCAGGGCGACGGCGAGTGCCGGGGCGAGCAACGCCAGCACCGCACCGGGCCGGCCGTCGCCGCCGGCGAGACCGATGACGGCCGGCAGCCCAGCCGCCACCAGCGTGCCCAGCACCACCGCGACCTCGCGGGCGGCGCTGATCCGCGCCCGCTCGTGGTAGTCGTCGGACAGCTCCGCCCCCCAGGCGCCGTGCGGCAGCGCCAGCATGGTCCACCCCAGATACAGCGCGAAGCTCCACAGCGTCAGGTAGCCGATGCCGGCGCCGTCGAGCGGGCGGAACAGCATCCATACCGACACCACCAGCAGCGGCAGTGAAGCCACCAGCCACGGCCGCCGCCGCCCGAAGCGTCCGCCGGTGCGGTCCGACAGCGCCCCGACCACCGGGTCGGTCACCACGTCCCACAGCCGCGCCAGCAGCAGGGCGCCGCCGACCGCGGTCAGCGGCAGCCCGACCTCCTCGGCGTAGAAGGTCGGCAGGAACACGTAGAGCGGCACCCCCAGCGCCGCCGCCGGCAGCCCCGGCAGGCCGTAGGCGGCCAGCACCGCGGCGGGTGTGCGGGGAGGCGTCATCGGCGGGCTCAGGATCTCACATAGGCGATCTGGCAGACGTCGATGTGGCCGGCGCGGAAACCGCCCTCGCAGTAGGCGAGGTAGTAGTCCCACATGCGGCGGAACCGGTCGTCGAAGCCGAGCGGGGCGATGCCGTCCCATTGTGCGAGGAAGCGCTCCCGCCAGATGGCGAGGGTGCGGGCGTAGTCGAGGCCGAAGGTCTCCACCGCCGAGACCGCCAGGCCCTGCGCCTCGCCGAGGCCGCGCAGGTGCCCGAGCGTCGGCAGCATGCCGCCGGGGAAGATGTGGCGCTGGATGAAGTCGGGGTTGGAACGGTACTCGCGGAATCCCGCCTCGGCGATGGTGATGACCTGCAGCGCCGCCCGGCCGCCGGGGACCAGGCGGGCGTTCAGCAGCTCGAAGAAGCGGTTCCACCAGCGCTCGCCGACCGCCTCGAACATCTCGATCGAGGCGACCCGGTCGTAGCGGCCGTCGAGGTCGCGGTAGTCGCGGATCTCGAAGCTGACGCGGTCGGCGACGCCGGCCCGCCGGGCGCGCTCGACCGCGAAGGCGTGCTGCTCGCGCGACAGGGTGACGCCGTGCACCGAGCAGCCGAACTCGCGGGCCGCCAGCACCGCGAAGCCGCCCCAGCCGCAGCCGATCTCCAGCACCCGCTGTCCGGGGCGCAGCTCGAGCAGCTCCGCCAGCCGCCGGTACTTGGCGTCCTGCGCCGCCTCCAGGGCCTGGCCCGGATGCTCGAAGCGCGCCGCCGAGTAGGTCATCGAGGGGTCGAGCCAGCGCTCGTAGAAGGCGTTCCCGAGGTCGTAGTGGTAGGCGATGTTGCGCCGGCTGCCGCGCCGGGTGTTGGCGTTCATCCAGTGCATGATCCGGCGCAGCGCCACGCGCAGCGGACCCGGCAGCGCGTCGTGGTCGATGGCCTGCTTGTTGCGGGCGAACAGCTCGGTCAGCGCCGCCGGGTCGGGGCTGTCGACCGAGCCGTCCATGTAGGCCTCGGCGAAGGCGAGGTCGCCGCCGAGCATGAAGCGGCGGGCGGAACGCCGGTCGTGCACGCGCACCGTCGCCTCGGGGCCGGGGGCGCTGCCGTCGAACCGCACCGTGCGGCCGTCCGGCAGCACCACCGTCAGCCTTCCGACCGCCAGCCGCGCCAGCAGCCGGAAGGCGGCACGGGTCCAGCGGTCGAGGCCGGGCAGAGCCGCCGGAGCGTGTGCCTCGCCCGGCCGGGGGCCGGCCGGCGCGGCGCTGCCCGCATATTCGCCGTTCGCGATGGCCAGGATCGGTCTCATGGGGTCTCCGGTCTTGGGCTGTCGGGAAGCACGGGCCGGCCGAGCGACACGGCGAGGGCCGGCGGCTCGGGTCGGCGGTGGAACGGGGCGCCCTTCAGCCACAGCCTGACGGCCTCCCAGTGGATGGCGGCCATCACCTTGGCGGTGCTCCAGGGATGCGTGGCGAGGCTGGCCAGCAGCCGCGCGTCGGTCAGCGCCCGGCGCTCGCCGGTGTGGGTGGCGACCAGCCGGTCGGCGCCGTCGGGGCCGACCAGACGGATCAGCAGCCGCAGCCGCTCGCCGGGCTCGTCGATGCGGAAGCGGTAGCCTCCCTCCACCGGCAGGAACGGCGAGACGTGCAGCCGCTTGTCGACCGCCTGGATCAGCGGCGAGCCCGGGCGGTGTCCGGGGTCGGCCGCGATCATGTAGCCGTGCTGGTCGCCGAAGGTGTTCTTGACCTCGTAGAGCACGCCCTGCAGCCGGCCGTCGGCGGCGTAGCCCCAGTACACCGTCAGCGGATTGAAGACGTAGCCGAGCACGCGCGGGAAGCACAGGCAGAGGATCCGACCGCCGCCGAGCGGCCCGCCGGCACGCGCGAAGGCGGCCTCGATCCAGGGCCGCAGGTCGGAGCCGTCGCGTGGGCCGTGGTCGCGGCGGTGGAAGGAGAACAGGTTGCCGCGCTCGACCGAGAAGGTCGCCAGCCGCCGATCCACCTCGTCCAGTTCGTCGAGGTCGAGCAGCAGCGAGACGACGCGGTAGCGGAAGCGGTGCGCGTGCGCGCCGGGGCGGGCGTGCATCACGCTGCCGACATACAGCGCCGAGCGTAGCGGGGTGGTGTCCCGGACGGGCATGGCGTCAGTCCGCCGCGTCGGCGAGGCGGTAGTCCGGCGATGCCGGCTCGCTGCGCGCCGGCGGGACGTCGCACGGCCAGGGCGGCGAGACGCCGAGCGCGCCGGCCACGGCGATCGCCGCCTTCAGCCCGTCCTCGTGGAAGCCCCAGCCGCAATAGCTGCCGCAGAACCACAGGCGCCGGCCGCCCTGGATCGACGGCAGCATCGCCTGCGCCTCGATGGCGGCGGTGTCGAACACAGGGTGGTCGTAGGCGACGCGCGCGAACACGGCCGCGGGGTCGGGCTCGCGCAGCGGGTTCATGCTGACGAACAGCGGGCGCGCGGGATCGAGGTTCTGCAGCCGGTTCATCCAATAGGTCAGCGCCACCCGCCGGTCGGCCGGCCCATGGCCTGCGGTTCCATCCTCCGCCGGTCCGGCGCGCTCCGCCTGGTAGTTCCAGGCCGCCCAGGCGCCGCGCCGGCGCGGCATCAGCGACGTGTCACCATGCAGGATGGCAGTATTCGGCTGGTACCGGAAGCGGCCGAGCACGTCCGCCTCGGCCGGCGTCGGGCCGTCGATCAGCCGCAGGGCCCGGTCGGCATGGGTGGCGAGCACGACCTGATCATAGGTCTCGACGCTGCCGTCGGCGGCGGCCACCCACACCCCGGTCGCGGTGGGAGCCACGCGCAGCACCGGACAGTCGAGCCGGATCCGGCCGGTGAGTGTCGCCGCCAGGCGGGCGACGTAGCGGCGCGAGCCGCCGGTCACCGTGCGCCACTGCGGCCGCTCGCGCAGGTTCAGCAGCTGGTGGTTGTCGAAGAACCGGATGAAGGACTTGGCCGGAAATGCCAGCATGGTTTCGACCGGGCAGGACCAGATCGCCGCCCCCATCGGCAGCAGGTGGTCGTCGATGAATCCCCGCCCGTAGCGCTCGCGCGCCAGCCACTCGCCGAGCGTCGGCCCCGGCCCCGGCTCGTCCAGCAGCCTGGTCGCACCGGAAAAGAACCGCAGCACGTCGGCGATCATCCGCAGGTAGCGCGGGCTGGCGAGGTTGCCGGGCTGCGCCAGCAGGCCGCGCAGCGAGCCCTCGTATTCGAGCCTCCCGCCGTCGATCGACACCCCGAAGCTCATGTCGCTCGGCTCGGTCGCCACGTCGAGGTGCCGGAACAGCTGGACCAGGTTGGGGTAGGTGCGCTCGTTGTAGACGATGAAGCCGGTGTCGACCGCGGTCGTCGTGCCGTTGCAGTCGACGGTCACCGTGTTCGCATGGCCGCCGAGCCGGGCTTCCGCCTCGTACAGCGTCACGTCGTGCCGGCCGTTCAGCAGCCAGGCGGCGCTCAGGCCGGCGATACCCGATCCGATCACGGCTATGCGCATGCGAACCTCGTTCCCGTTTGACGCGCTGTCTACGCGTGCCGGAGGGGTTTGGATCAGGTGGCCTGGGCAACGGGGAAAGCCCGGAACGGCGGATGGGTCACGGAGCCGGGACCCGGCTCACGGCGCGCGTTCGCCGGCAACTCCGTTTAGCGGGTTGCCTTGCGGAATACAGGGTAAATACAGGGAAAATCGCGTTTCGCGCAGTGCCGGACCGCGCCGCGCGACGGCCCGTCGCGGTCCCGTCGCGCGCCCTGCCCGGGTGGCGAAAATGCCGTTATCGCAACATCTTAAAGGCCATCGGCGCTGCCGGTCGCGCAGGCTCGGGCTGCCCGGCAGCGGCCGGAATGGCCGCCGACACCGCGCAATTAACAGGGAATTTTTGCGTCGGTAACAGGGCCATAACAGGAGCGTATCAGGGCCATAACAGGCAGCGAACAGGGCCGTAACAGCACTGGTGGCAAGGCTCACACCTCGACCTCGACCACCCCCAGCGGCCGGGTGCAGCAGGCCAGCACATAGCCCTCCGCGATCTCGTCCTCGCGGATGCCGCCGTTGTGCAGCATGTGGGTCTGGCCGGTCCGGCAGCGGATCTTGCAGGTGCCGCAGACCCCGAACTGGCAGCCGCTGGGGATGTTGAGGCCGATGCCCCTGGCCACCTGCAGGATGGTGTCGGTCTCGCTGCAGGCCGCTTCCAGCCCGGATCCGGCGAACACGATGCGCGCACCCCGGGTCTCGTCCGGAATGACGTCGTCCGGCTCGACCGCCTGCGCCGGGTCGGTCACCGGGGCGTGGAAGCTCTCCTCGTGGTAGTGCTGCATGTCGAAGCCGGCGGCGTGCAGCACGTCGCGCACGCTCTGCATGAAGCCGGCGGGGCCGCAGCAGAATATTTCGCGATCGAAGTAATCCGGCGCCATCAGCTCCAGCATCAGCCCGTTGAGCCGGCCGCGATAGCCGGTCCACACCGAGTAGGGATCAGGCTCGCCCACCACCCAGGCCAGGCTGAACGACGGCACCCGCGCCGCCATGCGCTCGAGTTCGGCGCGGAAGATGATCTCCGAGGGCCGCCGGGCGCAGCTGACGAAGGCGATGTCGCAGTGCCGGCCCTGGTCGAAGAACCAGCGGGTCATCGACATCATCGGGGTGATGCCGGATCCGGCGGAGACGAACAGGTATTTCTCCGCCGGCCAGGCGTGGCACGTGAACAGTCCGGCCGGCCCGACCGCCCGCAGCCGGTCGCCGACCTTCAGGTGGTCGAACAGCCAGCGGGTGCCGACGCTCTCTGGGTGCAGCTTGGCGGTCACCGCGATGTGCAGCGGCCGCGACGGGCTGGAGGAGATGGTGTAGGTGCGGTGCACCGGCACCGGCCCGGCCGGGATCTCCAGGGTGATGAACTGCCCCGGCAGGTAGCGGAACCAGGCTTCGTCCGGGGTCTGGAAGCAGAAGGTCCTGGCGCTCGGGGTCTCCGGCAGGATGGCGACGCATTCCAGGACCTGCGCCTGGGCGTTCCACGGCGCCATCTCGTCGAGATGGCGGAATCGCGGCCCGAAGCCTCCCGTCGTCCGGTTCACCGTCAGGCCACCCGCTCGCGCTGGTCGTGTTCCGCCGCGGGGGCCCGGTCGGCGAGGCGGCGCTGCAGCGTGCTGCGGTACCAGTCGACGAACTGGATCACCCCGGACTCGTGCAGCGCCGAGTACGGCCCCGGCTCATAGGCCGGCGAGTTCACGCCGCGCTGGTTCTCCTCGACGATCCGGCGGTCCTGGTCGTTGGTGGCGTTCCAGACCCGCGTCAGGTCCTCGATGTCGTAGTCCACCCCCTCGACCGCGTCCTTGTGCACCAGCCACTTGGTGGTGACCGCCGTCTCGGTCGGGCCGTGCGGCAGCACCCGGAACGAGATCGCGTGGTCGGCCAGCACATGGTTCCAGGTGGTCGGGTAGTGGTAGAGCAGCAGCGCGCCGAGCCGCGAGGCGGTGACGCCGTCGCTGAGCGGCCGGCGCACGGCCGGCTTGCCCGACAGCGTGTAGCTCTCGGCGGCGCGCAGCAGCGGCAGGCGGGTGACGCGGTACTGCGCGTCGTCGGCGATGTCGAAGCCGCTCGGCAGGCCGAGTGCCCGGCAGCGCTCCCACAGGTCGACGATGGCCGGCTCGGTGGCGCCGCCGCTGAGGTCGACATAGGTCGGCGCGTCCGGGAAGGTCCGGCACAGCTCGGGATGACTGCCGGCGCAGTGGTAGCACTCGCGGTTGTTCTCCCAGACGAGCTTCCAGTTGCCCTTCTCGACGATCGTGGTCTCGTGGGCGACCTTGGCCTCGCGCAGCCGGTGCGGCGCCAGGTAGGGCTCGACCATGGCGCGGGCCGGCGCGAAATCCGGGGCGACCGGCGCGACGCAGACGAACAGGTAGCCCGCCACCCCCTCGCAATGCACCGGCTTCAGGCCGTAGCGGGCGGGGTCGAAGTCGCTGCCCATGTCGCGGGCGAACAGCAGCCGGCCGTCGAGCTCGTAGGTCCACTGGTGGTAGGGACAGACCAGCTTCGCCGTGATCCCCTTTTCGGCGGCGCACAGCCGCGAGCCGCGATGCCGGCAGGAGTTGTGGAAAGCGCGGATCACGCCATCGCTGCCGCGCACCACGATGACCGGGTAGTCGCCGACCTGGAGCGTCAGGTAGCTGCCGGGCTTCGCCAGCTCGCAGTCGTGGCCGGCGAACAGCCAGTCGCGGTACCAGATCAGCTCGAGGTCGAGCCGGTACAGTTCCGGCGAGGCGTAGAACTCCCGGTCCAGGCTGAAGCCCGGCCGCTGCCGCAGGAGGCGGTCGTAGGTTTCTGCGTGCGCATCCATGACATCACCCCGCATCTAATCACGCTCTGACGAATGAACGATCGCGGGATGGACCGGCGCCAGCGAGGAGCCCCCGCGCAGGGCGCACGGGTTCCGTCGCAGCCCGCCGATCGCCCACCGCGATCCCTCTGGCTACCTCGAGGCTGGTTTCCGGACTCTGGAGTGGTCTCTGCGGACCGACGCGGCGCCTTCCCAGGTTTCCTCCCAGTGGCCTGTGCCGCGCTCGACGCTCCATCACCGTTGCGGGGGCAGTGCCGGGCTCACACCGGCTTCCCAATCATCCGCTCGCACAGGAAAGGCTGCGCGGACGGCACCTCGACGCCCGCAGCGTAGGACGGATCCAGGCCGGCGGATGCGTTTGCGGACGACGCCGGGTGGCGCGGCGACGACATCGTGATCCGGGTGAGGCCAAGTGTTGCCGCCCGGGCCGGCGAGCCGCGAATTCCGAGTGTGACGCCGCCGTCGCCGATCCGCCGCCGAAGCTTCACGCAGCCGTCACCTCCCTGTAACCCGCCGTGGCCATCCTGCTCTGCCGGCCGACCGCGGCCGCGCCCGGAGTCCACGGAGGGAATCCCATGACGACGTCCCGCATTCTCGGCGCCGCGCTGGCGGTTGCCGTCGGCCTCGGCGCCACGCTGGCCCCGGTCGTCGCCTCGGCGGCCGAGAGCATCCGCTTCGCGGTCACCGACATCGCCGGGCTGGAGAATTTGCAGCGCGAGTTCGGGCCGCTGCAGGACGCGCTCGCCAAGACCACCGGCTACGAGATCAAGTTCTTCCCGGTCAGCAGCCGCACCGCCGCGGTCGAGGCGATGAACTCCAAGCAGGTCGACTTCGTGCTGACCGGCCCGGCCGAATACGTGGTGTTCCGCACCAAGTCGAAGGCGACGCCGGTGATCGGCTGGCAGCGGCCGGATTATTTCGCGCAGGTCGTGGTGATGGCCGACAGCCCCTACCAGTCGGTCGCCGACCTGAAGGGCAGGAAGGTCGCGTTCGGCGACGTCGGCTCGACCTCCACCCATCTCGGCCCGGCGCAGGCGCTGGCCGACCAGGGCCTGGGCATCCGCGACTACACGCCGATGAACATCAGCCGCAACGTCGCGGTCGAGGGCATGATCCGCGGCGACATCGCCGCCATCGGCATGAACTTCACGCATCTGCAGAAGATCCGGAAGACCTTCCCCGACCATGGCTTCCGGGTGATCGCCCGCGGCCGCGACCTGCCCGACGACATCCTGGTCGCCGGTGCGCATGTGCCGGCGGCGACGGTCGACAAGGTCCGCGGTGCCTTCGTCGACAACGGCAAGGAGCTGATGACGGCACTGCTGTCCGGGGCGGACGACGTCAAGAAATACACCGGCGGGGTGTTCCTGCCGAAGGTGACGGACAAGGACTATGAGTACGTCCGCTCGATGTACCGGACCATCGGCGTCACCGCCTTCGACAGCTTCGTTGGTCAGTGACGGGCGGCAACTGATGCCCGTCGCCCTGCGACTGCACGATGTCGCCGCCGCCGGGGTTCCGGCGGCGGTCGACGCATTCCACGACATCCGGATTACCGGCCTCGCCAAGAGCTTCGGCGCCCGGCCGGTGCTGCGCGGCGTCGACCTCGCGGTGCCGCGCGGCCAGGCGGTGGCGCTGCTCGGATCCAACGGGGCCGGCAAGTCGACCCTGCTGCGCTGCTGCCTGCGGCTGATCGAGCCGGATGCCGGCGAGGTCGGGCTGCTCGGCGAGCCGGTGCGGTCCCTCGGCGGCGGCGCCCTGCGCCGGCTGCGCGCCCGGGTCGGCTTCGTGTTCCAGCGCCACAACCTGGTCGGCCGGCTGTCGGCGCTGTCGAACGTCCTGCACGGCGCCCAGGCCCGCCATGCCGATCCGCGCTACTGGCTGCAGTCGCTCGCCCCGGCGGCGGCGCGCGCCGACGCCATGCACTGCCTGCAGCGGGTCGGCCTCGCCGATCTGGCGGCCCAGCGCGCCGACCGGCTGTCCGGCGGGCAGTCGCAGCGCGTGGCGATCGCCCGCGCCCTGATGCAGCGCCCGGCGATGGTGATGGCCGACGAGCCGGTCGCCAGCCTCGACCCTGCCGCCGGCGAGGAGGTCATGGCCCTGTTCGTGCAGCTGATCCGCGAGGAGGGCGTGACCCTGACGTTCACCTCGCACAACCTCGAGCACGCGCTCGCCTATGCCGACCGCGTCGTGGCGCTGAAGGACGGCCGCATCGTCATCGACGCTCCGGCGGCGGCTCTCGGCCCGCGCGACCTCGGCTTCGTGTACGCCTGAGCCATGGCCGTCATCGTCACCCCGCCCGGCCGGCTCGACCGGCCATCCGCCCTCGCCTTCGTTGCCTGGGCGGCCGCACTCGCTGTCGTCGTCCACTCCTTCGGCGCCGTCGGCCTGTCGCCGGGCAAGCTGCTCGAGGGCCTGCCGAACATCGGCCGGATCCTCGGCCAGATGATGCCGCCGGACGTCTCGCGGCTGCCGCAGATCGGCCTCGCCATCCTGGAGACCTTCCAGATGGCGCTGGCCGGCACGGTGCTCGGCGTCGCACTCAGCCTGCCGCTGGCGATCCTGGCGACCCGCACCTTGTCGCCGCATCCGGTGGTCTACGTCGCGGCGCGGACGCTGATCTCGTTCTGTCGCACCGTGCCCGACCTGGTGTGGGCGCTGCTGTTCGTGATCGCCGTCGGGCTCGGCCCGGTCGCCGGCACGCTGGCCATCGCCGTCGACTGCGTCGGCTTCTGCGGCCGGTTCTTCGCCGAGGCCATGGAGGAGACCGACCCCGGCCCACGCGAGGCGCTGACGGCGCTGGGCGCCCGCCCGGCCGGCATCGTGTTCTCGGCGGTGGTGCCGCAGGCCATGCCGTCCTTCATCGCGACGTCGCTGTTCGCGCTGGAGAAGGCGACCCGCTCCTCGGTGGTGCTCGGCCTGGTCGGCGCCGGCGGCGTCGGCATCGAGCTGAAGGTGGCGATGGACCTGTTCTCCTACGACCTCGCGGCGACCATCATCCTGGCGGTGTTCGCCCTGGTGATCGTGGTCGAGCAGGCGGGGTCGGCGCTCAGGACGCGGATCATCTGAACGCACGTCGCTCGGTGGGTCCCGGAGCCGTCCGCTCGCGCGGACTCTCCGGGATGACGACCAATATTTAACCTCGTCATTCCGGAGGGGTCGCGCGAGCGACCGGCTCCGGAACCCACCCGCCGCTCCGATGCTTCAGGCCTGCGCCGGCCGCCGCTTGGCCAGCAGGCCGTGGCGCGGGCCGAGGATCACCGCCAGCGCCAGGATGACGCCGCTGGTCACCGCGATCATGCCGCTGGCGGCCAGCGAGTTGTCGAGGCCGATCCAGAACGGCCCGAACGCCGCCAGCACGTAGCCGCCGAGCGACGACACCGCGGCGAAAGCCAGGCTGAGCCAGACCTGGGTCGACAGCCGGTCGGTCAGCATGCGCGCCGCCCCCGCCGGGCAGATGAACATGGCGATCACCAGGATCGAGCCGACCGCCTCGAAGGCGGCCACCGCGACGATGCCGACCAGCACCATCAGGCCGAGGTTCACCGCGGTCGCCGAGATCCCCAGCGTGGTCGCCAGCTCCGGGTCGAAGGAGGTGATCTTCAGCTCCTTCCAGAACAGCCCGACCGCCAGCGCCGTCACCAGCAGTGCGGCGAACAGCGTCACCACCTCGCGCGGCATGTCGGCGAGCGCCGCCGGGTCGAGCAGCGAGGCGAGGCCGGTCGGCGCCAGCCACAGGATGTCCTCGAGCTGGCCGTACAGCACGCACTCGGCGTCGAGATCGATGTTGCTTGCGGCCGCCTGCTCCATCAGCACCACGCCGGCGGCGAACATGATGGAGAACACCACACCCATGGCGGTGCCGGATTCCAGCCGGCCGAAGCGCTTGACCAGCTCGATCAGCACCACGGCCGAGATGGCGGCGACGGTGGCGCCGACGAAGATCGGCCAGGTGGCGCGCGACCCGGCGATCAGGAACCCCGCCACGATCCCGGGCAGCACGGCGTGCGAGACCGCGTCGCCCATCAGGCTCTGCCGGCGCAGCACCAGGAAGTTGCCGAGCAGGGCGCAGGCGAGCGTGGCGAACAGCGTCGCCAGCATCGCCGGCAGGTCGAGCTGCAGGAAGTTCTGCATGGACATCAGCGCGCCTCCGCCGGCCCTGAAGGCAGCCGGCCGGCGTCGGCGAGCTGCCGCTCCAGCTGGTCGAGGATGCCCGGCTCGAGCACATGCTCGGCGAGGTCGGCGGAGCGGTCGACCTGGGCCGGCGCCATCGCCGCGTGGCGGGTGAAATAGGCCTCCCAGAGGCGGTGGTTGCGGGTCTGCCGCGCCGCTTCCGCCGCACCGGCCTCGGTCAGCCGGATCGGCGCGGCCGGCCGGGCGATCAGGCCGCGCGCCCACAGCTGCGCCAGCACCGCCAGCCGCCACGGCGCCGACCAGGAGCGCGCGAAGCGCAGGGCGGCGAGCGGCACCGGTGCGGCGGCGGCCGAGCCGTCGCGCTCGGCGTGCTCGAAGGCGCCGCGCAGCAGGTGTTGCGATTCGACGTCGAGCTGCAGCCGCAGCAGCCGCAGGCTGCCGGCCACCACACCGCGGCGCGGCGCGAACAGCAGGCTGACCACGAACAGGCTGCCGGCCACCAGCACGATGATGGCGCCGGCCGGGAACCGCTCCATCAGCGCCGACAGGGCGGCGCCGACATAGCCGCTGACGGCGCCGAACCCGGCGGCGATCAGCGTCATCAGCCACAGCTTCTCGGTCCAGAACCGCGCCGCCGCCGCCGGGATGATCACCAGGGCGATGATCAGGATCAGGCCGACCGCCTGCAGCCCGATCACCGTCACCACCACCACCAGCGCCATCATCGCCAGGTCGATCAGCGACACCGGCCAGCCCTGCACCTCGGCGAATTCCGGGTCGAAGCAGACCAGCCGGAACTCCTTGAACAGCAGCAGCGTGGCGATCGCGGTGGCCAGTGCGGCGGCACCGATGATGGTGGCATCGCGGGCGCTCATCGCCGCGGTCTGGCCGTAGATGAACTTCGCGATGCCGCCCTCGGCACCGGTGCCGAGCGTCTGGATGTAGCTCAGCAGCACGAAGCCGAGCCCGAAGAACACGCTCAGCACCGCCCCCATGGCGGCGTCCTCGGGCAGCCGGGTGTGGCGCGCCACGTAGTGCACCAGCGCCACGCCGATCACCCCGGCCACCGTGGCGCCGCCGAGCAGCACCGGCAGGCTGCGGCCCTCGGCACCCAGCGCCACCGCCGCCAGGAAGGCGATGCCGATGCCGGGCAGGGTGGCGTGGCTCATGGTGTCGCTCATCATCGCCCGCTTGCGCAGCACCGCGAAGGTGCCGACGGTGCCGGCGGCGAGGCCGAGCAGCGTGACGCCGATCATCACCACGGTGGTGTTGTAGCCGCCGCGCAGCAGCAGCACGTCGATCACCTCGGCGAGCGACGGCCAGGCGATCCCGGAACCCCCGAGAGAGGTCACGACACGCCCTTGCGGTCGAGACGCTCCAGCGCCTGCGACACCTCGTCGAGCAGCGACAGCCGGCCGCCATAGGCCTGCTGCAGGTTGCCCGGCGTGAAGGTCTCGCGCACCGGCCCGGCCGCCACCACGCGGCCGTTCAGCAGCAGCACCTCGTCGAAATAGTCCGGCACCGTCGACAGGTCGTGGTGCACCACGATCACCGTGCGGCCCTCGGCCTTCAGGCGGCGCAGCACCTCGACCAGCGCGGTCTCGGTGGCGGCGTCGACGCCGGCGAACGGCTCGTCCATGAAGTAGAGGTCGGATTCCTGGGCCAGCGCGCGGGCCAGGAACACCCGCTGCTGCTGGCCGCCGGACAGCTGGCTGATCTGCCGGCCGGCGAAGTCCGCCATGCCGACCTGGTCGAGGCATGCGAGGGCGGCCTGGCGGTGCCGGCGGGCGACCGGGCGCAGCCAGCCCAGCATGCCGTAGCGGCCCATGGTGACCACTTCCTCGACGGAGACCGGGAAGTCCCAGTCGACGCTGCCGCGCTGCGGCACGTAGCCGACCCGCCGGCGCATCTCGGCGAGCGGCCGGCCCCAGAACTCGATCGATCCGGAGGCGAGCGGCAGCAGGCCGAGCACCGCCTTGATCAGGGTCGACTTGCCGGCGCCGTTCGGGCCGACGATGGCCACCAGCGACGATGCCGGTGCGCGGTAGTCGACGCCCCACAGCACCGGCTTGCGGCCGTAGCCGACGGTCAGGCCGTCGACCCGCAGCGGCGTCTCCGCCTCCGCCACCGCCGTTCCGACCGGCAACCGCACCACCGCGCTCATCGCGTCCTCACTTCAGCTGCGCCAGGCGGCCGTTGAAGCCGTCGGCGGGAACGTCGCCGCCCAGCGCCCGGGCGATCAGCGTCACGTTGTGGTCGATCATCCCGACATAGGTGCCCTCATAGGTGCCGGGGGCGCCCATGGCGTCGGAGTACAGCTCGCCGCCGATCACCACGGTGTGGCCGCGGGCCGCGGCACCGGCGACCAGCGCGCGCACGCTGCGGTCCGGGATGGTCGACTCCACGAACACCGCCGGGATCCTGCGGGCGGCCAGCATCTCGACGAGCTGCTCGATCTGCTTCAGGCCGGCCTCCGACTCGGTGCTCAGGCCCTGGATGCCGAGCACCTCGAAGCCGTAGCGCTTGCCGAAATACCCGAAGGCGTCATGCGCGGTGACCAGTACCCGGCGCCCGGCCGGGACGCTGGCGACCGCCTTCTCGGCATAGGCGTCGAGGCGGCGGAACTCGTCGAGCAGCAGGTCGGCGTTGGCGGTGTAGCCGGCCGCGCCTTCGGGATCGCGGGCGGCGAGCTTGTCGCGCACCACCTCGACCGCCTTGGCCCAGGCCTGCGGGTCCATCCAGACATGCGGGTCGAAATGCCCCTGCGATCCCGGCGGCTCGATCAGGTGGCTCTCCTCGATCAGCTCGGTGACCGCGAACACCGGCTTGCCGGAGGTGGCGACGCGCACGAAGGCGTCGGTCATTTTCCCTTCCAGCAGCAGGCCGTTGTAGAAGGTGGCGTCGGCGTTCAGCATCGCCGCGATGTCGGAGCGCGTCGCCTTGTACAAATGCGGGTCGACGCCCTGGCCCAGCAGCTGCCGGACCTCCACCCGCTCGCCACCGACCCGCCGCACCACGTCGGCGATCATGCCGGTGGTCGTGACCACCTGCAGGGGACCCGCTGCCCACGCTGGAGGCCCGGCGCCGACCGCGCCCGCCACCGCCAGCGCCGTCATCGTCCCCAGGAACCATCGTCTCGCCCGGTCCGTCATCTCTCGGTCTCCGGCTGTGTTCGTTCTAATTAACATAGCTCCGGCTATATAATCGTCAATAGGCTGGTATGTGCAGTCACGTCTCCGTGCGCTTCGGCCCCCGGGATGGCAAACCGCCGCAGCCGGACGGGGATCCATCGGGTGTGAGGAATCTTAGGCTGCGGTATACTGTTTCGCGATGAGGACGACGGGGCGATCGATGAGCGACGACGAGAAGACCCGGGTCTCCGGCCTTGTGGCGAAGGCCGATCACGTCGAGGGATTCCGGCAGGCCCGCGAGGCCCGGCGTACCGAGCTGGTCGAGGACTATGTCGAGCTGATCGCCGACCTGATCGACGATGGCGGCGAGGCCCGCCAGGTCGACATCGCCGCCCGCCTGGGCGTCGCGCAGCCGACCGTCGCGAAGTCGCTGAAGCGGCTGGCCGAGGACGGGCTGATCGTGCAGCGGCCGTATCGCGGGGTGTTCCTGACCGAGGCCGGGCGGGCCCTGGCCGAGGACAGCCGGCGCCGCCACCAGATCGTCGAGACCTTCCTGCAAGCGCTGGGGGTCAGCCCGGAGACCGCGCGAATGGACGCCGAGGGCATCGAGCACCGGGTCAGCGAGGAGACCCTGGCGGCGTTCAGCCGCTACGTGGTGCGGCGCAAGGGGTAGGGGCGGCGGCAGCGCGCCCGTCGCTCCGTGGGTCCCGGAGCCAGCCGCTCGCGCGGCTCCTCCGGGATGACGGTCCATTTTTTCGTCATTCCGGAGGGGGCGCGGGAGCGCCCGGCTCCGGAACCCACCCGCCGCCCGAGGATGGATGTGCCGCTCCCTCCGTCACTCCGGCAGCCGACTTGCCCATTCGGCGATCGCGTCTGCGACCTCCCTCGGCCTCTCCGCCGGCAGGGCGTGGCTGGCGCCGTCGATCAGGCGGATCTGCAGCCGGTCGCCGAATTCCGCCCGCAGCTCGTCGCGGGTGTCGGGCGGCCGGAACGGGTCGGCGGCCGCCTGCAGGTCGAGCACCGGCACGGTTCCGGCGGCCAGCCAGTCTCCCTCGGTCAGCGCCCTGGCGGCGCGCTGGCTGCGGGTCACCTCCGGGTGCCAGCCGTCCAGCCACGGCCGCGGGTCGTTCCCCGCGGCGAAGAACGCCCGGCGCAGCCCGGCCAGCCGGTCGGCCTCGCGCGAAGCCGGGTCGTTGATCATGGTGATGGTGTCGATCAGCGCGCGCGGCATCGACTTCGCCCCGGCCGCCATCAGCACGACGCCCCGCGCCAGCGCCGGGAAGTCGGCGGCGACGGTGCGGGCGATCCAGTTGCCGTAGGCGTGGCCGGCCAGGATCGCCGGCCGGCCGCCCTCGGCCCGGAGCACCGCGGCGATGTCGGCGGCGAAGCCGTGGAACGAAACGCCCGCCATCGCCCCGGTGCTGGCGCCGATGCCGCGCGGCTCCGGCCGCAGGACCCGGAATCCGTGCCCGGCCAGACGGTCGGCCAGATCGCCGAACTCGGCGGTGCCGCGGCCGGTCGAGGCGATGATCACCAGCGGCGGGCCATCGCCCTCGGCCGTGTAGGCGATGCTCGCCTCGCCGTTCCGCGCCATCCGTTGCATCGCTCGTCCCCCCGCGTTTCCGCCGCCGCGAGGGTAGCCGATGTCCGCGTCGAATGCGCACCCCCGCCGCGGTGCCGTTGTCCGGGCCACGGCGGCATGCTAACCCCAGGGTGAATCCGAGGGGCTTCGCGATGACCGGTGATCGGCAGGTGATGCGGAAGGGGTGGCGACCGCTGGTCGCGCTCGCCGCATCCTATCTGCTGGTGCTGCAGGTCCTGCTGAGCGGGCTGACCATGATCGGCCACCCGGCGTCGGCCGCGGCCGACGGTCTCGCCGCGGTGATCTGCACCTCCGACGGCATCCAGGCCGCTCCCGGACACCCGGACGCCCCCGTCGAGCCGCACGGCCTGACGTGCTGCCTGATCGGTTGCAGCGGTGCCGGACCGGCGGTGGCGCCGCCGGCCGCCGCGGTCGCCGTCCTGTTCGCGGCACCGGCGCCGGCGTCGATACGCGTCGTCGCGACCGAACGTCCGGGCGACGGCGAACGGTATTCCCCGGGGCGGGCGCGGGCTCCACCGCCGACGGCCTGAGTCGCGACCGCCGCCGCCGATGCGCGGGGGCGGGACGTCGTTCCCGTCGTATCCGGACCGTCCGGACGCCCGAGCCGGCGCCGCGGTCCCGCCAAGGAGCCCCGTGATGACATCCGCTTTCCGCCTGCAGAACCTGATGCACAGCCTGGCCCTCGCCGCCGCGCTGGCCATCCCCGCCGCCACCCTGGCGACCGCCGCGCTCGCCCACGACTACAAGGTCGGCGCCGTCACCGTCGACCACCCCTGGGCGCGCGCCACCCCGCATGGCGCGAAGGTCGCCGGCGGCTTCCTGGTGGTTGAGAACAAGGGCGCGGCACCCGATCGCCTGGTCTCGGCCGCCTCCGAGATCGCCGACCACACCGAGATCCACGAGATGGCGATGAAGGACGGCGTGATGTCGATGCGCCAGCTCCCCGACGGTCTCGCGGTGCCGGCCGGCGGCGAGGTCGCGCTGAAGCCGGGCGGCTACCATCTGATGTTCATCGGCCTGAAGCGTCCGCTCGCCAAGGGCGAGAGCTTCAAGGCCACGCTGACCTTCGAGAAGGCCGGCAGCGTAGAGGTGAGCTTCACGGTCGACGCCATCGGCGCCGCCGGCACCGGCCACCACTGATCCCGCGGCGGCCATCGGCCGCCCGAGCCCGACCCACCGGCCGGCCGGCGCGCGGAAGCAGTTCCGCCGCGACGGCGCGTGCCGGACGCAAGGAATCAACCATCCATGAAACGTCCCCTGATCCTGCTGGCGGCGGCGCTGTCGCTGCTTGCCGCCCGGCCCGAGGCCGCCCGCGCCGAGATCCGTGCAACCGACCTGGAGGGCCGGGAGGTGTCGCTCCCGGCGCCGGCCCGGCGCGTCCTGCTCGGCTTCAACTACGAGGACTTCCTCGCCATCGTCGGCCCCGGCGCGATCGACCGCGTGGTGGCACTTTCGCGGTCGCCCTGGCGCGACTGGCGGCCGAAGCAGTACGCCGCCTATGCCGCCGCGCTGCCGGCGCTGGAGGCGCTCACGGACGTCGGCGACGTCGACAGCGGCTCGTTCTCGGTCGAGGCGGCCGTCGCGGCCCGTCCCGACCTGGCGATCCTGGCCGCCTGGCAATACCGGGCGCTCGGCGCCGGCGTGCAGACGCTGGAGGCCGCCGGGGTGCCGGTCGCGGTCATCGACTACAACGCCCAGACCCTGGAGCGCCACGTCGCCTCGACCCTGCTGATCGGACGGCTGATGGGGGTGGAGGAACGTGCCGAACGGTTGGCGGGCGCGTACCGCTCCGCGGTCGAGGACACGCTGGCCCGCGTCGCGAAGGCGGCGGACCAGCCCCGCCGGGTCTATGTCGAGCTCGGCCAGAAGGGTCCGGCGGAGTATGGCAACAGCTACGGCCGCGGCATGTGGGCCGGCGTGATCGAGATGGCCGGCGGCCACAACATCGCCGCCGGCCAGATCGGCAACTGGGGGCCGCTCAGCCCGGAATACGTGCTGGCGAGCCGGCCCGAGGTGGTGCTGATCACCGGCTCGGAATGGCTGAAGGCGCCGAACGCGGTGCTGATGGGCTTCGACATCGACGCCGCCCTCACCCGCGAGCGGCTGGCCGGCTACCAGGCGCGTCCGGGTTGGGCCGGCCTGCCGGCGGTCGCGACCGGCGAGGTGCACGCGCTGTACCACGGCGGCACGCGCACGCTCTCCGACACCGTCTACCTGCGCTACCTCGCCAAGCTGCTGCACCCGGCGGCTTTCGCCGACGTCGACCCGCAGGCCGAGCTGGTGCGCTTCTACCGCGAGAACCTGCCGGTCGCCGCCGACGGCAGCTTCATGCTGCGGCTGCGGCCATGATTGCCGCGGCCACCAGTCCGCTGGCCGTCGATCCGCTCGCCGCCTGGCGGCGCGCCGGGCGGCGGCGGCTGGCCCTGGTCGGCGGTGCCGCGCTGGTGCTGGCCGCCGCGGTGCTGCTCGACCTGGCGACCGGGCCGTCCGGCATGGCGCCGCGCGCCGTGCTGGCGGCCCTGGCCGCCGGCCCGGACGGCGCCGACCGGGCGGCGGCGGCGATCCTGTGGCAGATCCGGCTGCCGACCACGCTGATGGGCGTGCTGGTCGGGGCCAGCCTGGGGATTGCCGGGCTGCAGATGCAGACCATCCTCGACAACCCGCTGGCCAGCCCGTTCACCCTCGGCTTCTCGGCGGCGGCCGGGTTCGGGGCGGCGCTGGCCATCATGTTCGGCGCGGCACTGCCGGTCGCCGGCTGGCTGCTGGCGCCGGCGGCCGCTTTCGCGATGACGCTGGTGGCCTGCGGCCTGGTCTACCTGGTCGCCCGGCTGCGCGGCGCCAGCCCGGAGATCCTGGTCCTGGGCGGCATCGCCGTGCTGTTCCTGTTCCAGGCGCTGCAGTCGATGCTGCAGTACCTGGCGTCGCCGGAGGTGCTGCAGCAGATCGTGTTCTGGCTGTTCGGCAGCCTGCAGAAGGCGACCTGGACCAGCACCGCCGTGGTCGCCGGGATCCTGGCGGTCGCGGTGCCGCTGCTGGCCCGCGACGCCTGGCGGCTGACTGCGCTGCGGCTCGGCGACGCCAACGCCCGCAGCCTCGGCGTGGTGGTCGAGCGGGTGCGGCGGCGCACCTTCGTCACCGTGGCGCTGCTGACCGCCGGTGCCGTCGCCTTCGTCGGCACCATCGGCTTCGTCGGGCTGGCCGCCCCGCACGCCGCCCGGGCGCTGGCCGGCGAGGACCAGCGCACCCTGATGCCGCTCGCCGCCCTGGTCGGCGCGCTGATGCTGGTGGCGGCGTCGGTGGCGGCGAAGCTGCTGTCGCCGGGGGCGGCGGTGCCGGTCGGCATCGTCACCGCGGTGATCGGCGTGCCGATCCTGTTCGCGCTGGTGCTTCGGCGTGGTGCTGGAGGCTGGGGATGAGCCGGCCGGCCGAGTTGGTGCTGCATGACCTGACGGTCGAGCGCGGCCGCCGCACCGTGCTCGCTGGCGTCGCCGCCACCCTGGCCGGCGGCGGCATCACCGCGGTGGTCGGGCCGAATGGTGCCGGCAAGTCGTCGCTGCTCGGCGCGGTCGCCGGCGTGCTGCCGTGCCGTGGCGCGGTGCGGCTGGACGGCTGTGCGTCGGTTCCGGGCGCCAGCGCCTACATGCCGCAGGCGGCGGCGGTGCGGGCGTCGCTGTCGGTGCTGGAGGTGGTGCTGCTCGGCCGGCTGGAGCGGCTGGGCTGGCGGCTGGCGGCGGTCGACCTGGAGGCGGCGCTGGCGGCACTCGCCGCCCTCGACCTGACGCCGCTCGCCGGCGCCCGCATCGACGCGCTGTCCGGCGGCCAGCAGCAGCTGGTGCTGCTGGCGCAGCGCCTGGTGCGGCGGCCGCGCCTGCTGCTGCTCGACGAGCCGACCAGCGCCCTCGACCTCAGCCGGCAACTCGTCGTGCTGGAGCGGCTGGCGCTATACGCGCGGGAGAGCGGCGCGGTGGTGCTGATGGCGCTGCACGACCTGTCGCTGGCGGCCCGCTACGCCTCGCATCTGCTTCTGCTGAAGCAGGGCGTGCTGGCGGCGGCCGGTCCGCCGGCGCAGGTGCTGACGCCGGCGGCGATCGCCGCCGCCTACGGCGTCGAGGCCGAGGTGCTGCGCAGCTCGCTCGGGCACGCGGCGATCGCGCCGCTGCGGGCCTGCCGGCGATCATAGAATCAATTTATCTGCCGCGATCCCTGGTTGCGAACATAGTCTATGAATGCACGCACTGCCGCGCTGCTGTGACGGTTGTTTGGTGATGTGAAACGAACTGCCGGACGCGGATTGCCCTCGATGCGGCCCCGCCCTAACGTCGGCGCGGCGAAGCATGCAGGAGATTCGCGATGGCCCACATCCTCGTCACCGGTGCGGCCGGCTTCATCGGGGCGGCGGTGACGGCGGCGCTGGCGGCGCGCGGGGACCGGGTGACCGGGATCGACGTCGCGGTCGGGCCGGCGCTTGCCCGGCTGGCGGCGGGGCACGGCGGCGTGACGGCGCAGGCCTGCGAGATCACCGAGTGGGCCTCGCTGTCCGAGATCATCCGCCGCGACGTGCCGGACGCCGTCGTGCACTGCGCCGCAGTGGTCGGGGTGCCGGCCTCGGTGCTGTCGCCGCACCGCACCTTCGAGGTCAATCTCGGCGGCTCGCTCACCCTGTTCGAGGCAGCCCGGCTGTTCGGCGTCCGCCGCGTCGTGCACATGAGCAGCGAGGAGACCTATGGCGCGTTCCAGGCCGAGAGCATCGACGAGACCCATCCGCAGAACCCCGTCATGGCCTACGGCATCTCCAAGCTGGCGGTGGAGCATCTGGGGCGAACCTTCGCCACCCTTTACGGCCTCGAGGTGATCAACCTGCGGACCTGCTGGGTGTACGGCCCCGGCCTGCCGCGCGACCGCGTGCCGAAGATCTTCGTCGACGCCGCGGTCCAGGGCCGCGCCTGCCACCTGCCCTGGGGTGCCGCCATGGCGGTCGACCACACCTACATCGACGACGTGGTGGCGGGGGTGCTCGGCGCCCTCGACCTCGCCGCCCATCCGCACGACGCCTACAACCTCGGCAGCGGCCGGGCGGCGACGCTGGCCGAGATCGTCGCCATCGTCCGCGAGCTGGTGCCGGGGGCCGACATCTCGGCCGGGCCCGGCGCGTTCGAGCATGGCCTGCCGGGTGCTGCCGTGCCGGCGGTGCGCAAGGGTGCGCTGAACGTCGGGCGCGCCGCCGCCGCCTTCGGCTACCGGCCGCGCTTCGACATCCGTGCCGGGCTGGCGGCCTATGTCGAGGCGATGTGGGCGCAACACTGATTCAGGAGGAGAACGCGGTGCAGGAACGCAACGGAGCCACGATCCGCAACATCGCCGAGGTGCTGTGGGAAACCATGCCCGCGCATTACGACGCGCACTCCAAGCTGCTGGTGACGCCGGCCGACAACCGGACCCGGCACTTCGACTTCCGGATCTCCAGCTATCAGCCGAAGGGCTATGTGGCGCCGCACAAGCACAGGGTGCAGGAGCAGATCTACCACATCCTCGACGGCGAGGGCCTGATGGAGCTGGACGGCGAGCGGTTCCGGGTCGGGCCGCACGACTGCATCTTCATCCCGCCCGGCGTCGAGCACGCGATCTACAATTCCGGCCTGAAGGACCTGGTGTTCTTCGTGGCCACCACGCCGCCGACGGACGACTGACCGGCGGATCAGCCGCCACCGTCGCGGGCCGGCCGCACCCGCCCGGCCGGAAAGTGCAGCCGGACCGTGGTGCCCGCCCCCAGCCGGCTGCTCACCTCGATCCGGCCGCCGTGCCGCTCTACCAGCCCCCTGGTGATCGCCAGCCCGAGGCCGGTGCCGCCGCGCAGGTTCACGCCGCGCAGGTTGCCGCTGTTGAACGGCGTGGTGATCTCGGGCAGCCGCTCGGGCGCGATGCCGACGCCGGTGTCGGCGACGCTCAGCACGATGCCGCCGTCCGCGGCCGCCTCGGCGGCGACCTCGATACGGCCGCCGCGCGGAGTGTGCCGGATGGCGTTGGACAGCAGATTGAGCAGCATCTGCCGCACCGCCCGGGGGTCGGCGTGCAGGCAGCCGGCGCCTGGTTCGATGCGGACGTCGTCGGCCAGCCCGCTCTCCACCAGCATCTGGCCCACCGTCCGCCGGCAGCGGTCGATCACCTCGGCGACGTCGATCTCGGCTTCCTGCAGCACCAGCTTGCCAAGCTCGACCCTGGACAGGTCCAGTATGTCCTCGATGATTTCCAGCAGATGGTGGCCGCTGTCGTGGATGTCGCGGGCGTATTCCAGGTACTTGGGATGGCCGACCGGCCCGAAGAGCTGGGTGGCGATCATCTCCGACAGGGCGATGACGGCGTTCAGCGGCGTGCGCAGCTCATGGCTGACATTGGCGAGGAAGGTGGTCTTGCTCTGGCTGGCCTGGGTGGCCGCCTCGCGCGCCTCGATCAGCTCGGCCTCGCGCTGGCGGCGGTGCGTGATGTCGCGGAAGAAGCCGACGACCGTCGGCCTGCCGTCGATCGAGGTGGGCCGGGCGGCGATCTCGACCGGCACCACGGTGCCGTCGCGGCGCTGAATGGTGGCGTCGGGGACCAGGATCCGGCCGCATTCTATGTGCTCGCGGAACGCCTGGCGCAGCCTTTCGCGGTCGGCCGGCGGATGCAGCTCGCTCTGGTGCAGCCCCAGCAGGTCCTCGACGCTGCAGCCGAACATCTCTGCCGCCGGTTCGTTCGCTTCCACGATCAGGCCGGTCTCGGCGTCGGCCAGCAGAATGGCGTCGGTGCAGGTATCCAGGATCGCACGGTGCTTGTGCTCGGAGGCGAGAAGGCGTGCCTCGGCGGCCTTGCGCGCGGTGACGTCGCGCAACACGGCGATATACACCTCGGTATCGCCGACGCTGCTGCGGGTGATCGACGACTCGGCATCGAATATGGATCCGTCCTTGCGCCGGCCCCGCACGCCGGAGCCTTCGGCCATCATCCGGCTGGCCGTGGTCGACCCGCGAAAACCAGCGACGTGTCGGCGGTGTGCGCCCCGGACCGCATCCGGGATGAGCAGATCAAGGGACCGCCCGAGCGCCTCGGCGGCCGTGTAGCCGAACATGCGCTCTGCCGCCGGGTTGAAGAACGCGATCCGAAGCTCGGGGTCGACGGCCACCACCCCTTCGTCGAGCGCATTGAACAGCGTGAGATCACCGAACCGCATCGAGCTACCTGCTGGCGACGAACGACGGCCGTGTCAGCGATCTTGTCGGCCGTGCCGGGCAGACCGTCAACATGCCCTGATGCGCTCGAAGAACTGCTCGAGTTCGCCGCGCAGTCCGTCCGCCTTGCCGGCGACCGCCGCCGCCGAGGCCAGCACCGTCCCGGCACCGTCGCCCACCTCGCGGGCGGCGGCGCTGACGGCGGCGATGTGGGTTGACACCTCCTGGGTGCCGACGGCGGCCTGCTGAACGTTGCGGGTGATCTCTGCGGTCGCCGTCCCCTGCGTCTCGACCGACGCAGCCACCGTGGTCGCGATCCCGTCGATCCGCCGGATCGTACTGGCAATGTCCTGGATCGCCTCCACGGCGCCGCCGGTGGCGGCCTGCATCTCGCCGACCTTTCCGGAGATCTCCTCTGTGGCGCGCGCGGTCTGGGTGGCGAGCGACTTGACTTCGGAGGCGACGACGGCAAAGCCCTTGCCGGCATCCCCGGCTCGCGCCGCCTCGATGGTGGCGTTCAGCGCCAACAGGTTGGTTCGCGCGGCGATATCGCTTATCAGATCGACGACGGCGCCGATCTTCTGGGCGGCCTCGGCCAGTCCGCGAATCCGGGCGTTGGTGCGCTCGGCGTTTTCGACCGCGCTTGCCGTGATCCTTGTCGTCTCACCGATCTGCCGGCCGATCTCGAGGATCGAGGCGGACAACTGCTGGGCTGCGCCGGCGACGGTCTGAACGTTTGCGGAGGCCTGGTCCGCCGCGGCAGAGACCTCCATCGCGTCGGCACTGGCGCGCCCGGCGGTGTCGGACATCGAGCGCGCTGTCGCCTGCAGCCCGGTCACGGTCTGGGCGACATCGTCGAGGACTGCCCGGCTGATCGCGTTCAGCTGTTCGATCGCGGCGGCCACCTGTTCATGCTGGTGGCGGCGCTGGTCCAGCAGCGCTTCCTGGTAGACCGAAATCGCAAGATCGATGTCGAGGAGGAAGGCGGCGTTCACCGCCGCCAGCGCCACGTCGATCCGGCGCGCCGACCACCGGTTCCGGCGCAGGATCAGGCTGGTCAGCTCGCGCAGAACGAAGGCGTAGCCGCCGACATACCAGCGCGGCTCCAGGCCGACACGATCGTGGGCGAGGCCGATGACCCGCACACTGTCGAAATAGTCCTGGTTGAAGCCGCTGGTGAACAGTCGGCGCCAGTGCCCAGCTTGCGCCTGTTTCAGACGCGCCGTCTTGTCGCCCACCAGATCCCGCAGTTCCGGAAATTGGGTGACGTGCTCGTAGAAGGCACCCAGGATCCGCGGCAGTTCCGGCTCGACCACCGGCCACAGCTCCCGGGGGGTCTCGTCGATCCGACCATCGATCCGCATGAAACGCAGCCGTGTATCCCTGTCTGCGCGATCGGCAACGCTTGTCCGCTGCATGCTCCGCTTCCCCCTGTCCCCCCGGATTTCCACGGGTGTCGCTGCTTCGAGTCGCTTGTCGTCTACCGTCGGCCTTGCCCGATCTGGCGCTCGTGGCGAAACGCAGGAATTGGGACGTTGATTTTGTTAATAAGTCGTAAACATCAAAGTGATTCTCGACTGTCGTTTCGTTGTGCCGGAGTGATCGGCGTCCCCATTTCTGCCTTTGGCAATTCGTTTTGTTGAAGGTGATGTTGGAACTGCTCGGTAAAATGCAGCGACAATATAGAGAAGGAGCTATTCATTCGTCGCTCTTCCGCGTGGGGCGACTGAGGTTTTGGTAACAAAATAATCATCGTAAAAATTTCTGCATTTTTAACAAATTTCTATGCACGCTGGCGCTTAGTGCCGGTTGGGGTCGGGTCGATTGCATTGTCCTTAGATATAATGATTCAAAGATCAAAAAATATTCACATCCGATTCACGGGTGACGATGCGCGCAGAAAGCGTGGGTCGGTCCGAAATATTTCGCGGCAATGCAGTTCCCGGTTAAGATGGCGGATCTGTATCTTCGGCCGCAGCGCTTCTGGTCGCCAAAGGGGCGCGTAGCGAGGTGCATGGTGACTGGTGCCTCGACCGGGTTTCTGCCGCGGCAATGCGACGCCCGCCTCAGAGCGTTGACGCAGCACTGGAGCAACCTGCCATCAAGCCCAATCGGCATTCCCTGGCGGCGGGACCTGGATCCGCTCGACCTGGATCCGCGCACGCTTCCCTACATCTGGATGGTTGACCTGGAATCGGATCCGCCGCGCTTCAGGTTCCGACTGTGTGGGACGCATCTGGTCCGGGCACTCGGGTTCGATCCGACCGGCCGCTACTATGAGGACGTGTTTCCGGACTTCGACGGCAGCGAGACCCAGGACGCCCTGCGCCGGATGCGGGACACCGGCGAGCCGTCGTGGCGAACCGGTGACCCGAACCTGGTGTTCCCGTCCCACGACATCCGGATGCTGGAGCGGGTCTTCCTGCCGCTGACCCGCAGCGGCCGGTGCATCGACATCGTCCTGGCGGCGTCGATCTACCGGAACCTGCGGGGCCAGGAGGTCTGACGGCCGGCGCCTCCGCAACGCCGCTACGCACTTCACGAAAATGGCGAGACCGCATTGATCTGGATCAAGGTGGCCGCCCTGGAACGATTCTCACCTTATCCGCCCAGCGGGGGACCGAGGCAATGAGTGCACTGACGACAGTCGACGCCGGGCACCGCCGTGGAAGCGATGACATCGGGCTTTCCTCGCTCCTGGAGGATCTACTGGAGGCGGTGCCGGGGCGGGCGGCGACGATCTACACGCCGCACGTCGCTCCCGACGAGCCCAGTGGGATCTGGCGCACGCTCGGAATGCCCGCGGAGGCGTTGGCCGATTATGCGGCGCACTTCCGCGACCTGGACATCTGGGCTGAGGCTGCGGCGCGGTGCGGTCCCCCGCCCACCGGAACGATCATCGACACGGACCGCCTGCTCGACGTCGGGCTGTTGCGCCGCAGCGTCTTCCACAACGAGTATCTGAGCCGCTACGAGATCGGGCGCTGTCTGGTCGCGATTGTCGACGACGGTGACGGCGGGATCTTGCCGCGGATCCGGATGACCGTGGTTCGGGCGCCCTCGGAGCCGGCATTCTCGGCGGCGGAGGTCGCGCGGCTGTCGCAACTGACCCGGCTGGCGCGATCCTTCGTCATTGTGGCCGGAGCCCGGGACGAGGCCGTCCGGGAAGCAGGACTGCGACGCGCGGCCTTCGACCTGGTGGCGATGCCGGTCCTGCTGGTCGATCGCGACCGGCGTGTAGAGAGTGCCAACCGGGCGGCCGCCGGCCTGCTCCAGGCGGCCGGGCCGGTGCTGCTTCGCCAGGGCCGGCTGCACGCCCGCGACGCCGGGGCCGACCGGGACCTCGGGCTGGCACTGCTGCGCGTCGCGGGCGTTCCCGGCGACGTCCGGTTCGTTCGCCTCGGGCCGGGTCGCCGGTCGCCGGCGCTGGTGATCTCGGCCCTGCCGGAGCAACCCGGCGTGCTGGTCTTGCGGCTGCTCGATCCAGCCGCGGCGACGGACGACGGAGCCACCGTGCTGCGGGCACTGCTCGACCTGACGCCAGCCGAATCGGCGGTGGCGCTGGGCATCGCGGAGGGTCTGTCACACGACGACATCGCGCTCCGGCGCGGCGTCAAGGTGACGACGGTGCGCACCACGCTACGCCGGCTGCAGGAGAAGCTCGGCATCCAGAAGACCGGACCGCTGGCCCGCTTTATCCACGGCACCATCATGCTGGGCGGACTTCGCCTGTGAGTTGAGGCCTTGGCGATTACCGCGGTCCGCCGCGGAACCAGGCGCCGCCGGCGACCGCGGTGGCGATGGTGACGCCATAGGCCACCAGCGCCAGGGCGACGGCGGCGAACAGCCAGTCGAGCGAGCCTGTGAGGCGGAGCGCCAGCCAGCCGCCGCCCAGCGCGATGGCGAGGCGCAGGAAGCCGCTGCCGAGCGGCCACAGCAGCCGCCCCGCACCCTGGGACGCGAAGTACAGCACCAGCCCGAGCCCGAAGAAGCCGTAGGCCGGGCCGACGATCCGCAGATAGGCGCTGCCGGTCGCCAGCATCGCCGGCTCGGCGCTGAACAGCCGCAGCCACGCCTCCGGCCAGAACGCGGCGGCCAGCCCGATCGTCTCGGTGAGGGCGAAGGCGACGGCGCCGCCGGTCAGCGCGATGCGCAGCGCCCGCTCCGGCCGGCCGGCGCCGATGTTGGTGCCGACCAGCGCCACCAGCGGCGCGCCGAGGCCGAACACCAGGGGGATCAGCAGGTATTCCAGGCGCACCGCGGTGCCGAAGCCGGCGACCGCGTCGACCCCGGCGACCGTCGCCACCATCGCCGTGGTCAGCGCGATCGTCAGGTTGGTCTGCACCGAGGTCACCGCACCCACCGCCCCGACCCGCAGGATGCCGTCGAACAGCCGCCAGCGCGGCCGCGCCCAGCGTAGCCGCGCCAGGTTGCGTCCCGACAGCACGTACCAGGCCAGCACGGCAGTGCCGCCGGCGTAGAACAGCACCAGTGCCGCACCACCGCCGGCGATTCCCATCGCCGGCAGCGGGCCGAGCCCGAAGATCAGCACCGGCGACAGCGGGATCAGCAGCGCCACGCCGCCGCAGATCACCAGCGCCGGCACCAGCATGTTGCCGGTGCCGCGGACCACGCTGGCCAGTCCGTTCAGCAGCCACAGCAGCACGTTGCCGGCAAACACCACGTCGGAATAGGCGACCGCGGCCTCGAGGGCCGCACCCTCGCCGCCGAGTGCCGCGAAGATCTCCCGGCCCCAGAGCAGGAACACCGCCGACACCAGCAGGCCGAGGACGACGTTGATCAGCACGGCGTGCAGCACCAGCGCGTCGGCGTCGTCACGGCGGCCGGCGCCGAGCGCGCGGGCGATCGCCGAGGAGATGCCGCCGCCCATGGCCCCGGCCGAGATCATCTGCGTCAGCATCAGCGGCGGGAACACCAGCGCCATGCCGGCCAGCGCGTCGGTGCCGAGATGCGACACCCACCAGGTCTCGATCAGCCCGGTCGAGGCCTGCGCCACCATGATCAGCACGTTCGGCCAGGCCAGGCGCAGCAGCAGCGGCAGGATCGGGTCGGTGAGCAGCCGGCGGGTGCGCTCGCTCATGGCGGCCGGCGGCGGCTGCACGGCGGCGGGGGCGGCGATGTTCATGCCGGGCTGCCGCCGTCGATGCGACGCACCACGGTGCGGAACACCGGGTCGCTGAGTGGCCGGCCGCTGACCCGGTCGACCAGCACCGGGTCGGCCTCCAGCCCGGTCTCGCGATCGACGATGCGGACCACGGCGTTGTCAGGCGGGAAGTGGCGGTTGCCCCAGGCCAGCAGCGCCTGGATCACCGGCCGGAAGTCGCGGCCTGCCGCGGTCGGCAGGTATTCGTCGCGCGGCGGCCGCTCGCTGTAGCGCCGCCGCTCCAGCAGCCCGGCCTCGACCAGCGCGTCGAGGCGCCGCGACAGCATGTTCGGGGCGATGCCGAGATTGCGCTGGAACTCGTCGAATCGGCTCAGGCCGCGCAGGGCGTCGCGCAGGATCAGGATGCTCCACCACTCGCCGACCCGCTCCAGGCCGCGGGCCACGGGGCAGGGCATGTCGCCGAAGCTCTTGCGTCGCATCGGCGCATGATGGTGCAGTAACTTTCATGATGCAAGTAGCTTGACGCCGACCCTTCTCCCGCGACCAATTGCCGGGCGGCCTTCGCCGCCGGGAGCGCCTGGGATGAGCTACGACGTCTGCATCGCCGGCGGCGGCATCATGGGGCTGGCGACCGCGGTGTTCCTGAAGCGCCTCGATCCGGCGGTCACGGTGGCCGTGGTCGAGCCCGATCCGAGCTATGCGCTGGCGTCGACGCCGCGGGCGGCCGGCGGCGCCCGCCGGCTGTTCTCGCGGCCCGAGAACATCGAGATGTCGAACTTCAGCATCGGCTTCCTGCTGCGCTTCGCCGAGGAGATGGCGGTGGACGGCGATGCCCCGGCGATCGACTGGCACGAGGGCGGCTACCTGTTCCTGGTGCCGCCGGCGGCGGTCTCGATGCTGGAGGCGAACGCCCGCACCCAGGCGTCGCTCGGCGTCGAGGTCGAGCTGATGGACGCCGCCGGACTGAAGCGCCGCTATCCGTCGATGACCGTCGACGACGTCGGCGCCGCCGTGCTGTCGCCGCGCGACGGCTGGTGCGACCCGAACGGCGTGCTGCAGGGCTTCCTGCGCAAGGCCAGGGCACTCGGGGTCGACTTCGTCGAGGACCGGGTGCTGGCGCTGCAGGAAGCCGGCGGCGTGGTTCGCCGGGCGCGGCTCGGCGGCGGCGGCGCGATCGACGCCGAGGCCTTCGTGATCGCCGCCGGCGCCTGGTCGGCCGAAGTGGCCGCGACCATCGGCATGGCCCTGCCGATCACCCCGATGCGGCGGTTCGAACACTATTTCACCATCCGCGAGACGCTGGAGCCGCTGCCCTTCGTGAAGGATCTCGCGCGCCTGGCGTTCCGGCCCGAGGGTGCCGGCTACACCGGCACGCTGGTCGATACCGCCGAGCCACGCGGCTTCAACTTCGAGGTCGACCACGCCTATTTCGAGCGGGTGGTGTGGCCGGCGCTGGCGCACCGCTTCCCGGCCTTCGAGGCAACCCGCTGCCAGCGCAGCTGGGCCGGCTTATACGAGCAGTGCGACCTCGACGGCAACCCGGTGATCGGCAACTGGGCGGGCCGGCATCCCAACGTCCATGTGATCGCCGGCTTCTCCGGCCACGGCCTGATGCACGCCCCGGCGGCGGGCCGCGGCATCGCCGAACTGATCCTGCACGGCGAGTACCGCAGCATCGACCTGATCCGGCTCGGCTATGCCCGGGTCGAGCGCGGCGAGCCCTACGCCGAGATCGGGATCTTGTAGGCGCGACGGAGGCGGTCAGCCGGCTGACCAGTCCTCGGTCCTGAGGCCGGGCACGCGGGCGAACTCGCCGTGGTTGGCCGTCACCAGCACGGCGCCGCGCCGCCGGGCCTGGGCGGCGATCAGCACGTCGTTGGGGCCGCGATCGGCGTGCCGGCGCGCTCCAGCGCCGCGCGGATCTCGCCGGCCTCCTCCGCATCGTCCGGATCGAACGGCCAGGCCTCCAGGTCGAGCGCCAGGAAGGCTGCGAGGGCGGCGGAGTTCTCGATCGGCCGGGCGCTCTTGGCGATGCCGTAGCGCAGCTCGAACAGCACCACCGCCGGCAGGCCGATCGGCGTCCCTGTCGTCAGCGCCGCCTCCAGGCGTCGGCGGACCGCCGGCGCACGCCGGTTGATCGCGGCGATCACCGCGTTGGTGTCGAGGCAGACGGTCATTCGAACGTCACGTCGTCGGCCGGCGGCATCGGTGGCTGTGCCGGACGGCCCTCGGGCAGGAACTCGGCTCCGCCGAGGCGATCGATCTCGGCGAAGATGGCCCGCACATCCTCCACGGCCCGCTCCATCGGCTCCAGCAGCACGCCGCGGCCGAACCGGCGGACCCGGACTTCCGTGCCCGGGAGCCGGAACTCCTTCGGCAGCCGCACGGCCTGGCTGCGGCCGGTCATGAACAGCTTGGCGGTGACCTTGTCGCCCACGGTTGCCTCGCGCGATATCTACGTCTGATATGTATCGCGTCCTGTCGCCCGGGACAAATCCTGCTTGCGACGGCAGGTCCATCGCGCAGGGCATTGCCTACACGTTGTGGCACGCGACGACCCTGTCGTCGGCTCCGGTCGCGCGCAGCTCCGGAACCTCGATGAGGCAGCGGCTGCCGGCAAGCGGACAGCGCGCGGCATAAGCGCATCCCGGCGGCCGCGTGAACTGGCTCGGCGGTTCGCCGAGCTCGACCGCGCCGACGATGCGCTGCGACGGATCGGGTTTCGGAACCGCCGCCATGAGCGCGCGCGTGTAGCATCGACAATTTCAGCTCTTCGCGCAGGTCCATCAGCAGGTTCAGCACCTGGGCCTGCACGGAAACGTCGAGCGCGGAAACCGGCTACCGGAAATGCCACTGAAGTGATCGAGGCCGCCGCCGTCGCCAAGCGATACGGCGCGCTGATCATTGCGATCACCAAGCCGCAGAGCCGGCTGGCCGCGGTGGCCGACATCGCGCTCGCCTTTCACGTGCCCGAAGCGCCGGATGCGCTCAAGCCGACGGCTTCGCGCTATGGTCTTCTTGCCGCCATCGACCTTCTCGCGGCGTCGACCGCCTATCTCAAGCCGCGCGAGGCCCAGGAGCGGATGCGGCGCATCAAGTATGAGCTGCTGAAGGCGACCAAAGAGGACGCGAAGGGCCCGCTCGGCGATTGAGGCCGCACCGCGGATGTCGCACCATCGAGCCTGGGGGCAATCGACGTGAAGCAGAAAACCAACAAGGGGACGACGGCGACATGAGGTATGACTTGGTACTCAAGGGGGGTCGCCTCATCGATCCCGCACAGGGGTTGGATCAGGTCGCCGATCTGGCGTTTTCCGACGGCCGCGTCGCCGCGATCGAAGCGAGCATTCCGGCCTCGGAGGGTGCCGATGTCCGCGATGTCTCCGGACGGATCGTGACGCCCGGCTTCATCGACCTTCACACCCATGTGTATTGGGGCGGCACATCCCTCGGCGTCGATGCGGCCGATTTCGCGCGCCAGAGCGGCGTGACGACGGTCGTCGACGCCGGAAGTGCCGGTCCGGGCAATTTCCGCGGCTTTCTCAAGCACGTCATCGAACCGAGCGAACCGCGCATCTTCGCCTATCTGCACATCTCCTTTGCCGGCATCTACGCCTTCTCGAAGCGCATCATGGTCGGCGAAAGCGGCGACATGCGGCTGATGAGCCCGGCCGATGCGGTGGAGATCGCCAACGCTCATCGCGACGTCATCATCGGCATCAAGGTCCGCGTCGGCCGCAACGCGAGCGGCTCGTCCGGGGCAGCACCACTCGACATCGCGCTCCAGGTCGCCGAGGAACTGGGCCTGCCGTTGATGGCGCATATCGACGAGCCACCGCCGAGCTACGAGGATGTCCTTCTGCGTCTGCGCCCGGGCGACGTGCTCACCCACTGCTTCCGCCCGTTTCCCAACTCGCCGGTCTCCGGGCAAGGCGCGGTCAAGACCGCCGTGCTGGAAGCCCGGCAGCGTGGCGTTCTCTTCGACGTCGGCCACGGCAAGGGCTCGTTCTCCTTCAAGGTTGCGCGAGCCATGCTGGACGCAGGCTTCATGCCGGACACCATTTCCTCCGACGTGCACATCCTCAATCTGGAAGGCCCGGTGTTCGACCAGGCGACGACGCTGTCGAAATTCCTCAGTCTCGGCGCCTCGCTGACGGACGTCGTTCGCGCGACCACCGCCAACGCAGCCGCGGCAATTCGCCGGCCCGAACTCGGGACGCTGCGGCCGGGCTCGGCCGGCGACGCGACGATCTTCACGGTGAAAGACGGCAGTTTTACTTACGTCGATTCGACGGACGAACGGATGACCGGCAACAAGAAGATCCTGATCGACGGCATCGTCCTCAAGGGAGGCTGGTGGCATTCGGCCCGCAATCACTGAGTTCGACTTTGGCCGATTTGGCATGGCGAGGATGCCGGCAGCCGGGCGGTAGCGAGGCTGTCCGGGAATTTCCCGACGTCGCGGCTGCTGCCGGGACATGAAAATATTCGCTTTGCCGCCGGCCACCCCCACCCCGTCGTCATTCCGGACGGACGCGCCGCCCCGGCGCGGCCGAGCCGGAACCCACGGGGCGACGGGCATGAGCGGCTGCAAGCGCGCCGCGTCGGGTGGGTTCCGGCTCTGCGCGACTGCGTCGCTCCGGAGGATGTGAAGAAATCACCTGCCCGCCGTTGCACGCGCCATGATGTGACTTTGGCGGGTGTATTGTCTATGTTTTCTTCGCTATAGTTGTCATCGATCGATTCCCTTGTTTGACGAGGTGTGATTCTCTTCCGGGGTCGTTGGAGGAGACGGTGATGGCAGGATCGGCACGTTATGTGAAAGCGGATCGCTCCCAGCTTTCCTGGGACATGGTCGATCTGGACGGCCTGCTGCCGGCAGA
>Ga0209347_1001350_pt1 | contig 41280 bp, 29 predicted proteins | sample AutmiccommuBRH23_FD_187382 | JGI IMG/M metagenome (GOLD analysis project Ga0209347, IMG submission 187382) | Deep subsurface microbial communities from Mt. Terri, Switzerland - Autotrophic microbial communities BRH/23 (SPAdes) (version 2) | ecosystem: Environmental > Aquatic > Deep subsurface >... | reverse complement strand
TTCCCATTCCTCAAGCGTTCGGCGAACCCCGCCGCGATCTTTTGATGGCTAGACAATCTATCGAGCCTGGAGGTAGGGAGACCGCTACCGAGTTGGGGACCGGATTCGGCCTCTTCCGCAACACGCTCCCGATTGGTGGATTCCCGCACCGTGCGTTCCAGCTTGGGGCGCTCCTTATCGAGGGCTTCTTCCAGCACCGTCTGGTGCACCACCTGGAGAAACTCCCCGTAGGACTTGAACTCCCCCGCCATCGCCCGCTGTTCCAAATCCGCACGCCGCTTGTCATCCTTCACCAGGGCCAACGTCTCGCTCTGAATGCCGGACACCAGGTTCACCAGCACTTCCCGTTGGAGAGCTTGCTTCTGTTGCTCATCCAACTGCTTCTGCCGGACGTATGCGCCATACTCCTCATCATCCATCTCCTGGAGTCGGCGCGCTTCCTCGTCCTGTCTCTGCCGCTGGGCCTGTTCCTGTTCCCATCGCATGCGTTCCTGATGAAGCCGCCGGTCCACCTCGCTTTGCACGCGCCGCCGGACCTGCTCCTCCTCAGGAATGGCCGGATCGCCGGTTGGCTGCTCCTGTACCCGTCTACCGGGAGCCTCGGAAGCGGTCCCTGCGTTGGTCCCCTCGGGAACACGCTGGGCATCGCGCTCCTGTACCCCTCCGGCATTGGCCCCGGAAGGCACAACATCGCTCTCTGGCATCTCTATCCCCTCCTGGATCGCGAAATAAAAAAAGGCCCACCTCCAGGGAGCTGGAATCTTGCCGATTCCAGGCACCCGCAGAAGTGGGCCGAGAACACACAAAAAACCGGCCCGCTGGCAAGGGGGTTTATGCACTCGCCAATCGGGCCGGGAACACACTAGTTGTGTTGCAGGCTATCTATGCAGTTGTGGGAAATACCCTATCGCAATTCGCTGCGCCGGTGGCTCCTGGCGCTGAATTGCCATCGCTTATCGAGCGCGTTGGTAATCATCAACAGCGCCCGCCAGATGATCATCCAGAAGTCTCGTTCTTCGTCCATACCTCTATCTTACAACAGATTCCCCATTCCGCAATACCCATTCTGGACTCCACTTTCTCGGGGACAGGGCCTATGACATTCTTGTCAGGAGCGGAACCCCAGAATGTGAAGTCAATGAAAGGACTGCCTACAGCCTCTCATTTAGTCTGCCAAAACTAGCCATAATGACAATTAGCTGGTCTTGCTGACCTACTGTCCAACTCGTCGGGCCTCCTCGCCCTTCCCCCGCCCCCATCCCTCCACCATCTGCGTCTGGCCGAGGCCCGCCGTCGTGCGGTAGCCGGTGCCGCACCAGAAGGCGTACCCTGCCAGCAGGCGCATCAGCCGCGTCCAGTAGGCGTCGCCCACCAGGAAGCGGAAATGCGCCTCCCCGGTAAATCCCACGTGTGCTCCCTTGTCGCTCTGCTCGAAGGAAACCAGTCGGCTGTGCAACCGAAAGCGCCCCAATGCCACGCATTCGCTGGCATAGCGCAGGGCATCCTCCGGCAACGTCAGCGGCGAGAAGCTGTTCCACTTGCGCAGATAGCTGCCAAAAACCAGGTCGGGCAGGGGCAGGGGGAGATCCCGATCTTGGGAGCGAAACAGGGTCGGGGAGGCAAAGCGCAATGTCACGCTGCGCGGAGTAGCACCAGCAGCCAGGGTGTGGCGCTGCACCAGATCGGTGTAGCGAACCCGCCCGGCCCAGGGGTGCTGTGCTACATCGGTGGAGATCTCACGCACCACGAGGCGCGCATCTCCCAGGGTGAGCGTCTCGCCCGGCGGGGGCAGCGCCCGTTCCATCGCTGCGCTTGTTTCCTCGGTGAGCGTGGTGACCCGCAGCCAGCAGGGGTGCTCGGGGTCCAGCGAGACCCGGCCATCCTGGGCGCGCCCGGTGCCCCACAGGTTGGAGGCGGTGAGGGGGCGCAGGCCGTTGCCCTCATGCAGACGTCGGGCCAGGGCCGGGTCCACGGTAGCGATGCGCCCCAACGCCCAGGCATGCACGGCCCGCCCCAGGACGGCGGGGGCGGTGGTCGGTTCGGTGGGGGCGACGGTGAGGACGACGGAAAGCAGCATGGGCCTAGGCTCCTTCTGCCGAGCGCCCCGGTACGTCAATCTGGATCGGCGGTTGGGGACCGCGCGGCTTGCCCTCGGCGTCATACTCTGTCGGCACGTGCTCGATGTCGGCACCCTGCTCCAGGCAGGCCAGGACCATCCCCATGGTCATCGGCTTGGTGCCGCTGGTAATGTCGGCGATGATGTCTTGCTTTCGCAAACCGCAGGCTATGGTTTCGTGCTCGAACACGTTCCGCACGATCTCGTAGCAGCCCTTGGTGTCGTAGAGCATCGACAGGGGGCGGATGTCTACGTGAATGCCCTGCGCCTCCAGATGGTCATGCATAATCTCTGCCCTCGCGGTCAACTGAGGGGTCACTACCAGCCAGCAGTTGGTAAGCACCGGTGTATGATAGCGCACCGCTTCCCCCAATGTCTGCTCATTGGCAAACAGCGCGATCAGGCCGCGATGCTGGGCGGGGTTGGGGATGTCGATGGGGCTGTAGCTCTGGCTGCCAGGTTGCCTGTTCGCGTTCCAGTGGTACACCAGGACGAAAACCAGTATGAGAACTCCCGCCGAGAGCAATATCCCCCAGGCGAATGTCAGCCCGCCCCATTCAAAGAGAGTCTGGCTCAGGATGTTGATGAACAAGGCGGCGAACAAGACAGACATGACCACGCCGAACCAGGGGAACGCCCGCTGCGCCTGTTGAAAAGGGAGCAGGATGTACTGCCTGAAGAGGCTTGGCAGGTCGAAGCGTGGCCTGCGGATACCCTGTTGTTGTGTCATGCTTGCCTCCCCGCGCGCCCGGCCTCGCGCGCTGCTTGCAGGTTGATCAGCTCGGCCACCTCAAAGCGGGGTGGGGTGCTGCCCGCCACCGGACGCATGCGCAGGATAGCGGGGAAATAGCCCATCAGGCCGTGCAGATAGGCCAACAGGGTCACGGCGGCGAAATTGTACGCGGGCGGGTTGACCACCAGGGTGGCCGTCTGCCATTCAGCGGGGGTGAGGCCGCAGCGCGCTACCAGCGCCGCGATCTGCCCGACAAAGGGCTGCCCGTGGTCGAACGGACTGGGCACGTCGATGACCCGCTGCACCGGCTCCCCAGCCAGCGCCTCGATCTGTGCCAGGTGCTCGCCGACCAGGGGATGGGAAAAGTTGAGGAGAAGCATGTCCGTCGCTCCTTTGCGTTTGGCAGGGGTTTGCGCCCCTATCGGACCCCGATACGCCCCAGTATAGCCACTCCGCTTTCCCCTGTCCAGCAGGCCAATGCCCTAACGGGCTCTAGGATCATTTCCACGGTGAAAAAGGCGATTCGCCTAGTGAAATCGATTCGTATCAATGCCCTAACGGGCTCTAGGATCATTTCCACGTGAGAACCAGCGCCGGGCCGATGAGCGCATCCCGTTGCTGCTGTTTCAATGCCCTAACGGGCTCTAGGGTCATTTCCACGCAGGATTTGAGACAAGCGGTCAGGGTGGCGGATGAATCGTATCAATGCCCTTATGGGCTCTAGGGTCATCTCCACTGTGCGAGTACATCAACATGCGCGATCCCCGATTCGACCCGTTTCAATGCCCTAACGGGCTCTAGGATCATTGTCACGAGGTCGCTGTCGTATGGTGGAAGGCCCATATCGTGGATGAGCAGCAATGCCCTTACAGGCTCCAAGGCCGCTCCTGCACATGCCACAACGGCCGCCACCTACCCACCACCCTCGCGCGTGCCACCGTGCGCCCCAGTGTAGCTCCTTGGCTTCCCTTGCCCAACGAGCCGACAACCCTCGGCAATACATGCATGCCCTAACGGGCTATAGGGACATTCCCACGCGGCCCGTTGGGATCAGTGGAGAATGGGCTTCCGCCGCATGATGGAGTTCGAGACCACGTCGCGATGCCCTTACGGGCTCTAGGATCATTTCCACCTACGACATCTATACCAACGGGTTGCTGATTGAGACGTGGATGTATCAATGCTCTTACGGGCTCTAGGGTCATCTCCGCGAGGATTATGTCGCGGCGACTCCCACGGTCTACACTGGGATTGAAGATACCTCTTTTCAATGCCCTGACGGGCTCTGAGGACATTCGGCACAACCGCGCAAGCACCCAGCGGCACAGGTTCACCAGTCGCTCCTCCCAATGGCGACCCAGCGCTCCACCGACACCCCGTCGATGCCCGGCGCGCCGTGGCGGGTGCGCACATCGTTCCAGGCGTTCACCAGATTCTCCCAGGTTAGCACCTCGCGGATCATGGCGACGTCCCTCCTCCCCCTGCTGGGCGACTACCGCATCGACTCTACTCTGCGCATGCCCTAACGAGCTCTAGGATCGTTTCCACGATCCTTTCACGGTGGATCTGTGGGGCAAGCCGGTTGATGCAACGTATCAATGCCCTCACGGGCTCTAGGGTCATTTCCACAGCGACCCGCATGTGACGATAGGGGCGATGCAGTACGGGTATCAATGCCCTTACGGGCTCTAGGATCATTTCCACACCAGGAGCACAAATCAATTAGCTCCAGCCAAATAATACCTGTATCAATGCCCTAACGGGCTCTAGGATCATTTCCACGGGATTCGCGCATGGGACAATTCCGGATTCGTCTGTGGGTATCAATGCCCTAACGGGCTCTAGGATCATTTCCACTTGATGGAGAGCGAGAGTACTTCTATGTCAACCTTTGTATCAATGCCCTAACGGGCTCTAGGATCATTTCCACGAGTGGGGGTTTGCCCAACGTGTTTGTCAAGGTTGAATGGCAAGGGTGGTATCAATGCCCTAACGGGCTCTAGGATCATTTCCACGGTTTGTCGCTGTGGTGCGACTGAGCACTATCATAGTCGCTCCGCGTATCAATGCCCTAACGGGCTCTAGGATCATTTCCACTCAGGGTAGTCCCCGTGGACACCGCTCCGTGGACCGAAGAGTATCAATGCCCTAACGGGCTCTAGGATCATTTCCACCGCTATTTTGCCGGTATAAGCTGCAAAATGGCGCTCATTGCCCCCTGTCTGCATTGCATTTGTTGGCTGCGATACACTTTCCCTCCTTTCATCTGCACCTTTTGCCTGCAAATCGGCCCTTTTCTTGCGAGCTTGAGGGGGGGCAGAGGTATTTCCAGCCATGCTCGCAAAAGCCCCCAACCGGTACCCCTGCAAAGCATATCCTCTTAGGGTTGGTATGGCTGCTTTAGACGCACCCAAGCCCTTTTTGCGAGCTAGAGGTGGGTTTTGGCCCAATTCGCCAAGCTCGCAAAGAACCCGCTAGACGATGATCGCTTCCACCTCTCCCAGCACTTCTGGTCCAGAGGTGATCTCGATCTTGTTCACGCAGGCGGCGCACAGATAGTAGTAGCGTACCTGATCCACCTTGGGGCGGATCACCTTGCCCACCGTCCGCTTCATCTGGGCCAGTTGCTTGGCATCCAGCAGGCATTCGAACACGCTGTATTGCACCGGGTTGCCGAACTGCAACAGGGTGTCGTGCAATTTGGTGCGACGTTTGTCACTGCTAATATCGTACACCACGACGATGAACTGTTTACCCATGCTCATCTTATCCGAAAAGGAGAATAGTTGTCAATCTCTCCGAGGATCAATTTGGACAGCAAGCGGGCCTGCACTTCGAAGATGCGTTGGTAGTTGAGGCGGCGTCGCGCGCCTGGGTGGTAGATTTCGGTGTTTAGCCGGTGGGCGTATGCAGCCAGAAAACGTCGGAGGCCCCCGGAGGTCAGGTAGATGCCTTCCCCTCGCTGCACGAAATCCTTCGGGGCGATCATTCCCCGGTTGATGACCGTCTGCACGACGGAATCGACCACCACCCCGCGAAATTCCTCTACCAGGTCCAGCGACAGCGCCGGGCGGCCATACTTGTCGGCGTGGAAAAAGCCGTCATAGGGGTCCAGCCCCACCACTTCGCAGGCGGCCATCAGGTTCTGAGTCAGCAGCGTGTAGCCCAGGCTGAGCAATGCGTTGGCCGGGTCCCTGGGTGGGCGGCGGGTACGCCGATCGGAGGCGAATTCGGGTCGCAGGGCGCGTCGCCATAGCCCGAAGTAGATCCGCGCGGCCAGTCCCTCCATCCCGCGCAGCCCCGCCATGTTTTGCGCCCCCGGCAGGCGAGTGATGGCTCGCTCGATGGCAGACAGGTTCTCCCGCTCCAGTTCGGGGTGCGAGCGGCACAGGCGGTAGGCCAGCGTGCGCGTATTGCGCAGCTTGCCGTCCACGATGCAGCGCGCTACCTGCAGGCAGAAGACGGGATCGCGAGACCGGGCATACTGGGCCTGTCGCAGGGGCAGATTGCCCGCCACAGGGGTTGTCAATCGCCCTCGCAGTCGCCCGTCGCGCGTCAGGAAACTGAGCGGTGCCCCCGCATCCAGCAGCATCAGCAGCGCCGGGGTAGTGGCTCCCACCCGCCCGATCAACACCACCTCGCTCACCCGCGCCAGCGGCACCGCCATCAACACCTTATCGTCGCGGGTTACCAGCAGGCGGCGGTACTCCTTTTCCAGGCGCGCCCCCTGTTCGGTCACGTACAGCGTCGCCATTGGTTATCCCCTACTCGTATTCCGGCCCGTAGGCGAACAGGAAATCGGGGAAATCCCCCTCCACGGTGATGCGCTTGTTGGCCCACACGTACTGATAGGCGTCGCCCTCGAAATGCACTCCCAGGTAATCGAACCCCTGCCGGAAGGGGACCACCGCCGTCTTTTGCGGTTCCAGGCAGAGGCGCAGCCGGGCCAGCGCTTCTGCGGAGACCTGCTCGGCTTGCCACGCTTCCCCCTCGGTACGGCAGAGCACCACGAAATCATCGGCATAGCGTATGGGGCGATACCCGGCCCGCGTTAGGGCCACATCCAGCTCATGCAGGGTCAGGTTGCACAGCAGGGGCGAGATCACCGCACCCAGGGGGATGCCCAGCGCCCGGTCGGGATCGCGCCGCCCCACCTTGAGCCAGCTCTCGATCAGGCGCAGCAAGATGGTGTCGCGCACCTGCACGCGCAGCCGGTCGAGGATCACTGCATGGTCCAGGCTATCAAAGCACTCGTCGATATCCGCATCCAGCACCCAACGATAGCCCGCATCGCGCCAGATACAGATGGCCTCCACGGCATCGGCGGTGGAGCGCCCCTTGCGATAGCCGTAGCTGCACGGCAGGAACTGGGGATCAAAGCGGGCGTCCAGCACGTTGAGCACTGCCCGTTGCAGCACCTTGTCGGTGACGGTCAGGCAGGTGATATGGCGATAGCCGCCGGAGGTCTTGGGAACGTCGTAGCGTTTGAGAGGGGCGGGGCGGTAGGTATTGGCGAGCACCTGGCGGCGCAGGTTCACCAGGCGTTCCTCCCAGGTGCGCCCCCAGCGCTCCACCGACACCCCATCGATGCCCGGCGCGCCGTGGCGGGTGCGCACATCGTTCCATGCGTCCACCAGATTCTCCCAGGCCAGCACCTCGCGGATCATGACGACGTCCCTCCTGCCCTCGGCTGGGCGACTACCGCGCCGACTCTCAGTTCGCGCATGCCCTTACGGACTCTAGGATCATACGTACGATCAACATGGCTGTAACCTTGACTGTCGCTGCGGATCTGACGCAGGAGTCTCAATGCCCTAACGGGCTCTAGGGTCATTCCTACTCGATTGACGTGTACATCGGCGACGCCCGTTGGGTCGGGAGGTTTCAATGCCCTTACGGGCTCTAGGATCATTTCTACGAGAGTACGAAATACACTTCTCGTGGGCATGGCCTTAGTAGCCATCATCCTTTCAATGCCCTAACGGGCTCTAGGATCATTTCTACCTCAGCAGCGGGGCTGTTGTAGTGTCTGGTTTTCAAGTCAGGGCCTTTCAATGCCCTAACGGGCTCTAGGATCATTTCTACAGGCGAAACCGGTAGACTCACTGTCAACAGTGGAACCTCCGGTGGTCTCTCTTTCAATGCCCTAACGGGCTCTAGGATCATTTCTACCCAGGATTGAGACGTTGACGCCCAGCCCGACGGCTACTCACCTTTCAATGCCCTAACGGGCTCTAGGATCATTTCTACGGCAAGCACTTGATCGACCAGTACATCACCGAGGCCACTTTCAATGCCCTAACGGGCTCTAGGATCATTTCTACGCGGTGGCTGGTCTTGTTGCAAGGTTTGTTTAGTATAGGGGCTTTCAATGCCCTAACGGGCTCTAGGATCATTTCTACTAGAAGCTCGGATAGACTCCCTGAAGCATCAGATCTGGGAGGAAGCTTTCAATGCCCTAACGGGCTCTAGGATCATTTCTACCTGGGAGGTGCGAAATGGTTTGGTGGATGAACCTTTTGACGCTTTCAATGCCCTAACGGGCTCTAGGATCATTTCTACGATCATGACGGTATGATTTGCCAGGAGTGGCCGGTCGTAATCCGGACGGGCTTTCAATGCCCTAACGGGCTCTAGGATCATTTCTACGGCGTCTCGAACCCTGAGGCCCGAAAGGAAACTGTCCGGATAAGCTTTCAATGCCCTAACGGGCTCTAGGATCATTTCTACCAGGGGCGGATGGAAGCGGCCGGAGGAACTGGGCCACCACTTTCAATGCCCTAACGGGCTCTAGGATCATTTCTACGCGTGGATGAATCGAATCGGGATGGAGCGCCTAACGCTGTGTGGAGCTTTCAATGCCCTAACGGGCTCTAGGATCATTTCTACCCCCTGTCTTGACGGACTCCGCAGGGAAGCAAGAGGTGGAAGTATCCCTTTCAATGCCCTAACGGGCTCTAGGATCATTTCTACCAATGGAGGAAACATGTCACGCAAGCTTTGGCTCGTTCCTTTCAATGCCCTAACGGGCTCTAGGATCATTTCTACCATACGTGGCAAACACCTGCCCCTTGGTAGGTGTGCAAAGCTTTCAATGCCCTAACGGGCTCTAGGATCATTTCTACCCCTATTTTGCCGATATAAGCTGCAAAACAGTGTCCATCGCCTCCTGTTTGCATTGCATTTGTTGGCTACGATACACTTTCCCTCCTTTCTCCTGCACCTTTTGACTACAAAATCGCCCTTTTCTTGCGAGCTTGAAGTGGGGTAGGAGCACTTCCAGCCATGCTCGCAAAAGCCACCAACTGGTACCCCTGCAAAGCACATCCTCTTAGGGTTGGTATGGCTGCTTTAGACGCACCCAAGCCCTTTTTGCGAGCTAGAGGCGGGTTTTGGGCCATCTGGCGATGCTCGCAAAGGGGCGGGGCCGTCATGCTATCCTTTTGCCCAGCGCCTTGCACACCGTCTGCTGTAGCTTGGCGGTATCCTCCGCCGACAGGGCACCCGTTTGGGAGAAGGAGGGCAGCTCGATTACCTTGATCTGCCGGGCCTCGGCCAGCGCTTTCAGGCTGCTCTGGCGTTTGTCCCACGCCTGATCCACCACCAGGAATTTGGCCGTGTAGGTGCCCAGGTATTCCCTGCCCCCAGCCGTATTCAACTGATCGATGGGAGCTTTACTACGACCTTTCTTCCCCGTCTTGGCCTCGATAATCCCCACCTGATTGCCACAGCGCACCACCAGATCAATATCAATAGCCCCCAGCGATTTGACCCCGGCCACAACCTTGTCAGTGATGGGCGGATCGAGCGCAGCACACACTGCTTTCTCAAAGGGGAGACCTTCTTCCCCTTCGCAGAAACCAGTAACTTGGTACTCATCCAGATGGGCCCGCAGGTAATCGCAGATGGCAATCAGCCCAGGCAACAGATGGTCTTGGGTCAGGTGCGGCTCAGAGTCACTCCCAAACTCGTAGCGAAACAACCGTGTCTGCTTGCCTTCCGACTGCAAATAGACAAAGGGCGCCAGATGGCGGTGTGCTGCCAGGTAAGCAGCCAGGGCCATCGCCTTGGTGCCGCCCGTCAGGTTGAACAGCAGCTCCTCGGCGGGCCACGAGTTATCCTTGATCAGGTCGCACAAGGCTTGGCAACTCTCCTGAATTTCGTACGGCTGGACCGGCAGGGCGATTGCCTCGCATCCCGATGGTAGCAGCCCGGTCAGGCGTTTTGCGGCAGGGGCCGTGCGCTCGGTATACACCAGCACTGCCCCCGTCGGGCGAAAGTGGAGCAGCGGCAGCAGGTTGGGGATCGGCTGCTCCCCGATGAGCGAGATCACGATCATATCAAACCTCCTTGATCGACTCCCTTCATGCTCAACCCGATGCGCCACTTGTTACCGTCCCAACGAACACCCAGCACGCGTACCTGTATCCGCTGGCCGACGCGCACCACTTCGTCCACATTCACTACCCGCCGCTCTGCCATCTCGGAGATGTGCACCAGCCCATCCTGCCCCACCCCGATGTCTACGAACGCGCCGAAATGCGCGATATTCCGTACCCAGCCCTCCAGGAGCATCCCCTCCTGCAAATCCTCGGGGCGCTTTGGTCGGGCGGAAACTACCGGCATAGGAGGTGTGACTGGCGCAGGGCGCTGCTCCGCGTGCGTTGGCTGCATTTCGACTGGCTCGTAGCCCAGCAGCTTGATCCGCACCCAGCCCAGCGGGACACCCGGAAGGTGATCCTTCAGAGTTAGCATGCGCGTGCGAGGGAAGGGATCGCCGGCGCGGCGCTCGCGCTCCTTGGTCATGCGGTACTGACCCAGCAAATGCTCAAAGAGCACATCGTCATCCCGCAGTAGCCCGCTGCCTAGCGTCTTGGACTCCCAACCTGCTCCCCAGCCCAGTTGCACAAGGAACTCGTTGGTCCCCAGCTCTTCCAGTTGCTTCTGTTGCGTCTGGTAGAAACTCTGGGCCTGGGGGGCGCGTTGGTCGTAGAAAGCCTGCTCATGTTGCAATCGCTCCGTGGCATGCTCGCGCCCCAGGGCCGCCAGTTGCAGCAACCAGTCGCGTTTGCCCTGCCAGCCCAACTGGCGTGCCGTGGCCCCCTGAAAGCCGTACTCGTCCACCGTGATGGTCGTGTACATGGTTACCCCTGTCGCCACGGCCTCCACGTCCACATCCAGGCCGGGACTGTACGTCGTGCGGGTGGGGTGCACGCGCACCGTCTGCAAGCACAGGCCTTCCCCTACGCCCAGAGGTTGGCTGTCCGCTACCTGTAGGGCGCGCAACCAGTCATGGTTGGGGTCCCGCCCGAACACCTCCCGTTCCAGCCCCTGGGCGGCCCACGACCGATTGCGGCCCAGCTTGTCCAGATCAGGAGGCGTGCCCTCGTGGGTGTGGATGCCCCAGAACAGGATCGTGCGCAAGGCCCCTTTCAGCGAAGAGCCGGGCAAATAGGGCCGGTCGAAGGCATCCTTGATCTGCTCCTGCACACGTGCCCCCGGCGTGATGGCAAAGGGCGTGCCGGGAAGGCGATAGCGGAACAACTCAGCCCGGCGATAGTCGCCCTCTTCCAGCAATTCGACGGCAGGACGACCCAGCAGCAATTGCTGCAACGCCTCGCCCCCTTGAGCTTCAGCCTGCTCGTACTTGTCCTGCAACAGCGCGTCCTCGTTGACCCGATAGGTTATTCCGCGCTTGGGAACCACGTCATAGCCCAGCAATAGCTCCCCGCCGCTGCCGATATGGAGGGGCGACAGGGTCTCGATCTCCACCGTCCAGATTGTCTTGATCTCAGCCATCGGCCACCTCCTTTTGCCCGCGATAGCCCACCGCCAGGGTCCACCCGTAACGGTAGACGGTGTGTGCTTGCTTGAACACGTTGGGCGTTACCCTGGCCAAATCGCCCAGGCAGGTCTCGCCGTGGGGTGAACGGAGCAGGCTACCCTCGGCGAACATGCGTACCGTTTTGCGCCGCAATGCACTACCCCGCACCTCTTGCCCGTCGGGCGTTTGTGCATTGTCGGGCGAAGCCATCCACCCCTGGCACACGCGCAGTCGATAGGACAGTCCCGCGCCCTGGCTGATCTCTACCAGTTCATTCCTGGTGGGGTAGTACAGCGACAGGGACATAAAACGCCCTCCAGGCGTTGGCGCGGGCAGAGGCTGTAGGCGATAGGGGCCGTGGGGGCGGAATTGGCCGTGGCCCACGCTGCGTCCGCCTCCCAGGCCAGCATCCCCCAGCACGCGTAGTGCCTGCAACCCCTTCTCTTGCCATTCGGGGGACCACTGCGCCAGGAACCACAGCCCGCCGCCGGGTTGAAAGCGCACTCGCCCGGCCTGATAGACAGTCGAGGCGTTGGTCGCCCGATCCACCGTCACCCGTGGCACATCATGGTCGGACCAGAGGATAATGCCCCCTGTCTCAGGGTCACGCCAATGATCGACTTGGGCGCGCTCTTCGGCACTCAGCCAGACTTGGCTTCCCTGCACGATGTCACCGTCTACTCGGTATTGCTCCAGATCATCACCTTCGAGCCAGGCCCGCAGGATGGTCTCTGACACCCAGGCGATCTTTTTCACCTTCTTGTCGTAGGCCGCCTCTGCGGCCAGTCCCGGCGGGGCTTCCATCGGGCGCGGCCATAGGCGCACCACTTGCAGTCCGCCCACCAGTTCGCAAGGGCGTCCGTCCGGGAGTTGATCCGCGTGCCAGACGGGGGCATAGGGGAAAGCCGAGGAAAAGACCACCGCCGGTTGGCGGGCTGCATAGGTGGCCAGGAATGCGTCCAGTTCGGGCAGGCCGTAGAGCTGGCGGATGGCATGGCACAGCGCCGAAAAGAGGGTGTCAGAGGGGCAGTAGATGGCGGTGTCCTCGATGCCTACCCCGCGCACGCCCAGGCGGAACGGTGCCAGCGCCTCCAGATAGTAGGCTTCCATCTGCATAGGGCCTCCTCTCATGACGCCGCAGCCTTGTAATCCTCCAGCGGGATGTTGTCCTCCAGCCACTTCAGCAAATCGGCTTTCATATTTAGAATGGCTTGCACACCAAGATTCGAGCCCTCCGGCGTCTCTTCCCATCGCGCGAGCGCGCCATAGTCGTTGCGCTTGCGGCACAGTACGGCCAACTTCTCAAAACGGATCTTGCCGCTGCCCCGCGAGCCCAGTCCGCCCAGGTAGTCATCCTCCAACAACTGCATGGCTTCCAACACGGTCAAGAATCGCGACAGGTCTTTTTCCTCATAGATGGAGAATGCCGCCTCAAACCCCTGGAACACGGTATCGGCGGGCACACGCTCCATCTGGCGGGGTACTGCTGCTGAGGTAACTCGGTCAATCGCAGCCTCCCACTTGACCTCGGTATAGGGGTAATCGGTCTTGGCCCGCAGACGCAATTCCTCCTCGCTCTCGTCGGACAGGAAGGCATCGCGCACCACCAGGCGGGTGGGGAAGGATGCCTCCAATTGGCCGGGGACCCCGTATACCTGGCATACGGGACACTCATTGTAGGCCGCTTCTTTCTCGCAGATATGGATCTTCACCCCGCGACCGATGGGCCAATTCTGGGTCCTCCCGGTCATTTTCTCCCACAAGGAGCGCATCTTGCCCCGCACGCTGGAACCGGGGATATAGGGTCGGCCGGTCAAAGCGTCACGGATCACCGGGTTGTCCAGCGCGCCGATGGCCAGAGCTGCCGGTGATCCCCCGATGTGTAATCCAGTGACGGCCCGAATGGAGCCACAGACAAACACGCGTCCGTATAGGTCCACAGTTGTGTTAGGCATGTTGGTTTCCTTTCAGGTCCAGATTAGCAGTGTGATAGGCAAGGATTGCCTCGAAAAAGTCGACTAAATTTTGAAAGTGCTTCCGATCTTTCCCCACCAGACGGATGGCAGCGCCTAGCTCAGTCGCAAGGATTTCCATCCCCCTGCTCCCTGGCTGTTGGCGGCTGCTCTGGTAGGCCAGCTTCGGCTCCAACAGGCGGAGTTGGCGTACGGCAGAAGAGGCATCCTGACCCGGCTGCGTCCGGATCGGCCAGTTCATCTCGATCTGCCGCACGGTAGTGAAGACGTTGCGAATTTGCGCTGTGGATAGGTTGGCCCTTTTCAGTTGCTGCCCCAGAACCTTGGCCCGCTTGACCAGCTTCTCTGTGTCTCCATCAACGATGATCGCCTTTAGCTCCTGGTCACTCGTCTCATTAACTTGGCTCATTTCTCACCTCCGCGTAATAGATATTCTGCCCACCGTGCCGCCAGCCCCAGATAATGGATGCGTTCACTTGACTCGATCCACTCTTGCTGGATATGCCATATCATCTCGCTGTCTTCTTTGGATTCGCCGTGAGCGAGTCGGGCCAAGGAGTAAGCCGACATCCACATCCAACGGCCCCACACCTGTCTCTTGGAGCTAGCCTTGAGTTTCTGGTCATGCCACTGTTTGTGGAAGGTCTGCGCCAGATGCAGCAAGCTATGCGGCACCCCCTGCTTCACCAGGTCACGTAGTATCTGCTGGCTTGCCACGACCTGCGGCCATTCCTCCCACCCTACTACCGTGCCCAGGAAGGAGAAAGCTTCCTTACCACGTCCATTGTCCCGCTTATAGTCCTTGGCGGCATGCTCGGCATCCTTGCTGCGTTCAGCCGCCCGGTATAGCGGGAAGCGCTTACCTTCCAGGATCAGTCCTCCGGAGAAGGAGAGTACCGGGTGATCGCCGGTGTAATCCTTGAGCCTTGTTTGGATAGCGTGTGCCAGGTCTGGCAGGCAGTCCCAGGCCCCCACGATGAACAGATCATCGCCTCCTGCATAGATGATATACAAGTCATTGCCGCCATATTGCCGGGCCAGGGTGGTCAAGCAGCCTCCCATGTACCGCCCAAAGGCGGCACTCAGCGCGCTCAGGCGAGGCATGGTCAGCTCGGGCACACCATTGCTGAACGTGTGACCCAGGCCATCCATATCCATCTGCAACACCCCCACCCGTTCAATCGCACCTCTTTCGGTGGCAGCACGGGCCAGCAGGCCGAAATCTCGGATATCCTTACCTGGTTCGAGCAACTGCGCTGGTTCCCGATGCTCTTCTTCGCGCAAATAGTCCACATCATCCTGGGTCACTACCGGGGTAACATTAGCCATCACCCTAAAGCCACAGGCTCCCTGCTGGAGGAAATCGAATCGGTTAACCAGTAGTGACTGCCCCTTGTCTCCGGGCCTATCCTTGCCAAACGCATAGGTAAAGCCGGTCATGCGGGCTAGTAGCCTGTACCAGCGGTCATCAGGTTCGAACGCAGTCCCCAACAACCCCGGCCACTCCTTGACTGCCATCCACAGGTTCTCATGGCGTATAGCGCGGGCCAATCGGCCAAAGCTGTCGCAAAGGCAACAGACCCGATCCTCCTCAGAGCCCTCAATCGCTTCTTCCGTTGGCTCCATGAGGACGCTATTGCGCTCGTCGATCTCCACCCGGCAGATGCGACAGGATCGCTCGCTGCCCTCGCCTTGAGGTTCGAACACCTTGTCCCAGTCACCCAGTAGGCTTCCCAAAGGCATATGCTTAGCACGGGCCAGCGTGGTGCCCAATACCTGCCGCTGGCGCACGAACTGCTCGGCATCAAACAGGGCGGCCGTCGGCAGTACCTGATATTCCAGGACCAGGGACATATCCCCCTGAAATGCCTGCAATAGAACCTCGTTCACCTGCTGGCGAATCTGGCACACCTGCCTCAACGTCTCCGGTCGGTCAGGGGCCAGCAGATTGAGGTTGCCCCCCGCCTCATAGACCACATTGGCCCAGCACAAGCCTAACTCGGCTATCAGCCTGCGAACCACCGCGTCGCCCAGCAGTTGCAAGAAGAACGATCGCCCGCGCAGTCCCTTCGCCGCTCCCTTGGAGGTGATGGTGTATACAAAGTCCTGGATGCCGGGGATATCGCCGCCGATCAGCAGAACAGTCTCTGCGGGAGTCTCTGCGCCATCCGAAGCGTAGACGAGCGCAGCTAGAGCCTTAAACTCCTCGTACAGGGATAGGTATTCATCGCCGTAGGTGCAGGGCGCTGCCCAAGCGTACTTCTGCATCAGGTACCCGAACGTCTCAAAGCGACCCGCCCCTGTGGGCAACCTCTCGTATTCTTGTTCGAAGCCAGCCCATAACGCGTCAGGGGTTTCCGCCTGTCCCTCCAACAACCCCTCCAACGACAGCCGCCGGGGGTTCACGGCCGTTGGTTGCCATTCGGGGTTTTCTGTCTTGATCAGCCCAAAGACGGATAGCAGGCGTTCTCCGCGGCCATCCGGGGCCCAGTTGGACGACAGGAGCTTGCCGTACGCGGATAGCCAAGCAGGTGGGGCTGTGGCCTTGGTGCCCGATGGTGCCGATGCCCTCGCCCAGCGAGCCAGTGCTTCTACGGCCCAGTGTTCCAATGTGCGTTGCACCTCGCACTCCCGTTGTTTCTCCAATGCGCCACCTCCTTTACACGCAAAAACGCCCCCCTCTACCCTACGTGCTGGTAGAAGGTGGCGGCTTTTATCTCGACTATGGTTTGTAGATGGACAGGAACTGGTGGAGCAGTGCCCCACGCGTTGAGCCGAACCGAGGAATGCATCATTGCCTTCATACTGCGATGGACCCTTCGTGGTGAGACTATGCGGACCCGTCTGTCGGCAAGGAAGGGAGCCGGTGAGGATGATGAGAGGATGATGCTTGGCTCCGGCAAACTCGTCTCTACTACCGGAATGACCTGGACCTATTATAACTCATTCTACAAGGAAAAGTAAAGTCAAAAAGCGGTTCAATGCGTAGAAACCGAAAGAAACGGAGCATTGTTGAATCCGCCCACTGAACTGTGAGTGCCGCAGCTACTCCCCTCCACCCCCTTCCGCATTCACCAGCCGCGCCTCATCCCCATCGTTGTTCCAGATATACGCCCCCGTCCACCGCAGATGCCCCGGCGGGTTGTCCCCCGCATCCGGCCCACTGTGTACCAGCACACCCATCCGACTTCCATCGCTATCCCTTAGGTGCGGCGGTAGTCTGTTCGGATTTGCTCGACCACTGATACCGCCTGCCGTTATCTACCGCCACGCCGTGCCAGGTCGGCCAAGGCTTCCTTTGCGCAATAGCGAACCTCATCACTTTCGTCTTTGAGCGCACGTCTTAACGGCTTCTCCGCCCCCTGATCCCCCAATCGTCCAAGCACAACACACGCTCCTGCTCGAACCATATCATATGAATCTGACATGGCCCCAATAAGTGCAGGGACAGAGGCGAGGGTAGCAAGACCCGAGAGGGCCTCGATTGCCATCCATCGAACTTCACTATCTTCGTCATGAATCAAAGCACGCGTTAGAGCCTGCCTGACCGCATCATCGCCTGTGTCGCCCATGATCATTCCTAGCGATAACGCAGCCTGTGCGCGTAGTTGCGAATCCTCGCCTTTGTTTGCCAGAATCTCCATCAGGGGCCGCGCAGCTTCACGAGCGATGCTCCCAAGCTCACCTAAGGCATTGGCCGCTTCCTCCCGCAAACTCTCTATCTCGTCCTCATCAAAACCGCCCATACCTGCTCTGCCCTCGACTACTGCGACCAGTTGCCTGACTGCCTTCGCGTCACTAAGTTGTCCCAGGAACTCTATGGCCTCAGAGCATTCGGAATAGTTCCGTCCTTTGTTTAGTCGCATAATTGCTTCATCAACCTCAGACATGCTGTCCTCCTAATCTCAAGTCAGTAGTAATTGGATGAATCATGGGCAGTACGGATCACACACACTGCACGCCGTGTACCCATGCGATGTGGCCCAAGAGCAGCTAACAGCATGCTTGCTCTCATTCAGATAGCGACAGCCGTCCCTGTGGTACTTCGTGCCCGTATCGGTAATATAGACCGTTCCGCCACCTGAATCCGAAGTTGGTGTAATTGTCGGTGTCGGCGTTGGCGTCACCGTCCACGTCGCCGTCGGCTGAACTGTGGGCGTCCAGGTAGCGGTCATCGTGGACGTCGGCGTCCAGGTGGGGGAGGGCGTGGCCGAAGCGGGCAGTGTGGCCGTAGGGGTAAGTGTTGGCGTGGGTATTGGGGTACCCGGTGCCCGCAGCACTAGAGGTAGGTAGAGCCAGGCCGTCGCTTCCTCCCCCACTACCCAATACGACGTCCCGTTGGTGCGAATGGATACGCTCCCATCCTGGTCCGTCCGGTAGACCCGCACCCCCCTATTCGCCAGCCGATCCAGCGTCACCTGGGAGGGATGCCCGTACGAGTTTTCCCCTACCGAAATCACGGCAATCTCCGGGTCCACCGCATCCAGAAACACCCCGCTGCTGGACGTGTTCGACCCGTGGTGCCCCACTTTCAGGACTTCCGCATCCAGCGCCAACCCCGCATCGAGCATGGAGGATTCCGCCTCCCATTCCGCATCCCCGGTCAGCAGGAAATCCACCTGCCCACAGGACAGCTTCACTACTACCGAACTGTTATTCGTGTTGAGATATTCTCGGTCGGGGTGCAGGACGATGGCCGTACACTCGCCCCACGTATACGTGTCCCCCCGGTGGGTAGAGGCCTGAGGGATACTGTAGGCAATAATCAGGTCCCACAGGTCATTGTACGTCACGCTGTTGTAATCGAACCCGTTATAGAGGACTTGGCTAGCAGGTTTGAGGGTGAGGACATCCAGCAGCCCGCCAATGTGGTCCGCGTGCGCGTGCGTCCACAGCATCACATCCAGTTCCGGCACATCTTGCAGGTACTGCAGGACCACCGCTCCCTGGTCCGCCTCCCCCGCATCAATCAGCACATCATGCCCGGTATCGTCGTGAATCCAGATCGCGTCTCCCTGCCCCACGTCGATGAACGTCACCGTTGTATCTGCAAGAACGGGGGAGGTCACCAGGAATAGGAGAAACAAGAGCGAAAGAAGGAACGTGCGATGTCTCATGGCAGCCTTCCTGTACACTAACTCTCCCAAGACGCCTCTGTTGGTTTCTGGGTATTAGCAGCATCGGGTTCTGAGCTTGGCAAGGAATGTGCTCGAAGAACCTTCACTTCAAGAGTTCCACTTGGGTGAATCGATCCACCCAAGCCGACGCCCCACCAGTTCCCGAATGCCAAGATGAAAGACTCCCGTGTGCTGTTCGCATCAAGTCGAACGTGCCAGATGTTCGCAGCCTCGGCAACCTTCTGTGCCCCTTTCTGTAACGGCAGTGGGCTGACAATGATGCCTCCCTCGGCTCCCGTATCCTGGATGATCCAAGCCAACTCGGCGGCTCTTCCCTGTTTCAGTCTATCGCTCGAATAGCGGCGACACTCAACTACGAAGAACCGTCCTTCCTCGCCGATAGCTGCTTTGCCATCAATTTCCCAGAATGCGCCGGACTTTCCAGATACCTTTTGCTTGCCCTCGGTCAGGGTGATCCCAAACCGCTCGGCCATCTGGTCGAGCAGACAGATGGCGACTTCCTCATAAGTTTGCCATGCTTGCTTTCGCGACATAGGTACTCCCTCTTGATATCAGATGTATCCGTCACACGCGACACTAGAGGCTCCGTTTCCTGCGCTTCGTCCAGATCTTCTCCTGGATTTCATCGAGTTTCTGGTTTGCTGCGAACAGCCTGACTAGCATGCTCCCCCCTCTGGGCCTATATGGTCCCGTGTGAGCCCCACACGGCACGACCAACTCGACAACGTATAGGTCTTTGGTAGGTTTATACTCCCTATCGCGCACTTGGTGGAACTCAACAGGAAACTGAGTAGGGTCTACCGGAGGCTGGATCGCACTGAGCCTTGCGCTCATCTTGCGTGCAACCGCATTTCTCTCCTCGTAAGAGAGGCGTACGCCAACAACAACCCCATTGTCCTGAATGCCCCATAGTACGCGCCCACCCACGTTGTTGAGGAACGCGACAGCATTCTGGACTACCTCGCGAAGTATCGCCTCCGGCGCATTGTCGCTTTTCACCTCCTTGAACTCCAAAGAATATGATTCCTCCAGGGGCACCTGTGTGCCTTCCACGAACAGTATATTGAGCGGGCGCGATGGGTCGTCGAATGCAACAATAGAGACATTGTACTGGTCACAAACAACAGGGATCGCCTTTAGCGTCTCTGCACTAACCACATCATAGTCTTTGCTGGGCTCCAGATGGCAATCTGCGAGCATCCGTTTAGTACAGATGGACTGGGCTTCCGAGGCTATGTCGCAGCCAACCCACTTTCTACCGTGAAGGTGCGCTGCCACCAAAGCAGTACCACTTCCGCAAAATGGGTCAAGAACAATATCCTCAGAGTTCGAACCTATCTCAACAATTCGTTCTAATAACGCTAATGGCTTCTGTCCGGAGTATCGCTGATTCTCGCGGCTCAGGACAAATACAGGGATGTCATTCCACGTGTCACCGGCTTCTACTTCACTGTTTTCACCCGGCACCAAATAGACCTTGAGTTGGGGGAACTGACCAGCAGCAAAGTGAATTCTCCCACGCACATATAGGTCATCGAGTTCCTCCAGGCTGAACCGCCAGGATCGTCCACGAGGGGGCACATAGCCTTGCCAATCGAATGTGAAGTCCTGTCTGTTCCTTTGCGCGGTCAGGGTGTCAAGGTAATAGGAGCCCCCATTGTCGTTCTGTGAGAATCTGCGAAGCTCCTCCCGCGACCTGGGACGCATAGGGGGATGATAGACGAAAGCGTCTGTTTTGGCATACAACCATATTTTGTCATGTCCGACTTGGGAACCGAGAGAATGAAATCTGCCGCGGCGAAGCCATATGTACTCCTTACGCTGGCCATCCTTACCGAATACTTGTTCGAGAATGTACAAAAGATCGGCAGGCAAGCCCGGCCTCAGGTGCGCGAACAGCGTGCCCTCCGGTCTCAGAATACGTTTGCACTGCTGCAAGAGACGAGAGAGAAATAGGGCATAGTCCGAGTTCCCCTCGGCACGAGGGAACACCTCAAAACCAGCAGCAGGCTCGATGCCATAAAGGGGGTCAAGGTAGATAAGCTGGACCTGATCAGAATCCAGGCGTTCTAGAAGGTCCAGGCAGTCTGCACAGTAAAGAGCATTCGACGTTATCTGCATGTGATATCCTCATGAGCAGCCAAGCCATCTGCGTTGGATTCTACAGCATCGATCAGCACATCATGCCCAGTATCATCGTGAATCCAGATCGCGTCCCCCTACCCCACTTCGATGAACTCACCGTCGTATCGGCCAGGACAGGGAACACCGAGAGAGGGAGAAGGAGCAAAGCAATGGTAAGCTGTTTACGCATTGGATTAGCTCTACTCGGTGGATCGCTTCAATGTCTATCTCTACCGCGAGTCCAGGTGTCTCAGAGCTTCTTGCGCTTGTTGGCGCACAACCTCCTCCTCAGTGCTCTGGATAAGCTCAAGCAGAACAGGAATGGCAGCTTCTTTCAGTACCCTGAGGGATCTCTCTGCCCTGAAACTTTCTTCCGGACGGTCGTATTCGTGGTATCTGATCTCTTCCAGGTCACGGATGGATGCATATAGCTGTCTCAGCTCCTTATGAGCCTTGGTCCTCAAGTAGGCCGCGTTATCTGGATATGAGTGTGCCAGCATCAACAGCCGTTGCAGGCTCCACAGCGCACTCGATATATCCAAGACGCGTTCGCGTTGTGAATCTCGCTCACGCTGTATCTTGTAGTAAGTAATTGCAGCCATAATCACTGAAGTAAGAGCCGTATTTGCTAGATCGCCGCTAGTGACATAGATAATCATACCAACCAGAACTACCGTACTCAATACATGAATACGCAACTGCTTGCTATACCTATACGAGGTCCTCTTTCGGAGCGGCTCGAAGAGCAGCGTCTGCACAAAAGGAACCACGATTGCCATGACTAGCCCGGCGCACGACAGCGCCTCTTGCCATCCGAAAAGGCTATAGATCAACGCAACAGCGAGGATTACCACAGCAACACCAACCATCACCCCCAACCGCTTGCCATATACGGCCAAGGCTTCCTTCCACGGCCTTTCGAGAGGGAATAAACCGTCTCTATTCAGCATGTACCCCCCCTCCTGCGACGGGGTTCCCCGGATGTTTTCCCCCTACTATCGCGATCCTCTCCAGCGCTCTTTTCAGCATACGTACGATGTCTACAACGGTATAGATCAACACAGGCACCACCGTCCCGACAGCAAGAATGGTCTGGAAAACGACAGCGGTTGCGGCATCCAGTTGCGACAGAGGAAACTTGTCCATCACATAGGCTCCCACCACCCACTGGATCATCCACCAGATAACGACGAACAGCCCTTCCAGGACCGCCGATCCAAGCATCCTGGCGTAAAAGAGCACATCGGATTTCATCGAGTCCCAGAATTCGGCCAGTTCGGTCATCCTTCGCCTCTCCCTACATCGGAACCTGCCCAGGCATCACGGTAGCTCTACCTCGCTACCATCCCCAACTCCGCCCCCAACATCTGCGGATCGTGGTTCACATGAAACGCCCACCGCCCCATCCCAAGCCCGTTGCTCTCGCTCCAGTTATTCACCGCGCTCACCCATCGCTCCGCCGCTTGGTACTTCGCCCGATCCTGCTCCGTCTCCATCCCCTTGATCTCCACGATCACCGTCAGCCCTCCGCGCAACCGCACCAGGAAATCAGGCTCGTACAGGTGATTCATCCCCAGGAATTGGTACGGAATCGTCAAGTCCAAGCCGTCATTGCGCGCGTAATAGAGCACATCTTGCGATTGCTCTAGCCCAAACGCCGCCGTCCCCTCCCATCCAGAGTCAACGGGCACCAAATTGATGTGGCTCTTGGTCGCACTGTAACAAGTCCGTACCGTCTTGAAATCCACATCAGCGGTCGTCGCAATAGGCTTGTACCGGTTCAAAATCGGCATCAGCGGAGGCTCGCCCTGATCGTCATCCGGTCGGATAGCAGCCAGCAACCGCTCAACGATCAGATCGAAATACTTCTTCTGCCCTAGCTCGCGCGGGTCCACCCCACGGCAATCTACCCTGCGCTGGATATAGCCATGCACGATGCGCAACACCTGAGGAAATAGCTGGTGCCTGGATTGCAGCCGCAGTTGAGGGTTACCGCGCGGATCAGGGGAATTCTGCTCATCACCAACCAGCAGGAACACCAACTGGCGCGCCAACTCGAACTCGATGGCTTGCAGATGCGTGCTCTGGTAGTACGCCTCGCGGGTCTGCATTCTCGCCTCGCCAGGTCCGCCCATGCTAACCGTGCCCACCTGATAGCCTACGCGTGGGGTCACATAGACGGCTGTCGGCTCCTGTTCAGGCTCGATGCGCAGCCGCACAACTTGGTCAATATCAGCGGCGATCAGATTACGGTGCAGGGCAAATGCATACCCCTCGACTACGGGGAACCGGACTTCATAACCAGCGCGATCATCAAGGGCCATCACGTGATTAAGGGGCCGATCTCCCGGTTCCTTGGCTTGCTGCGCACGCCCCTTGAACGGAATCAGGGTGAACGGGATACCGTAGATATCCACATACTCCTCAGTGAGCAGACCCGTCTTCGGGTCGGGCGTATAGTCCATCCGCCGCAAACCGCGCCCCACCACTTGCTCACAGAGAAGCTGACTGGTGAAGGCCCTTACTCCTAGAATCTGCGTCACATTGTTGGCGTCCCAACCTTCGTTCAGCATAGCAACCGCCACAATACAGCGAATATGCTCGCCCGGTTGGCCCTTCTTGCCCACAGTCGCTACAACCTTACGCAACCGAAGGGCTTCCTCTCCACGAGTGCCGGTAGCCGTACCACTCTCCGCCTCAGCCAGCAGCCTGGAATCGATCCGAATAGTACGGGTAACACTCTCTCTATTGGACAGGAGGTCTGGAAAGATCACGCCATCCGTGTACGTCACCTTGGTCTTGACCTTGCGCTTGGACGACCGACGTCCAGTTGCCTGCTCGCTCTCCTCCTCACCCTCTTCTTCCGCCACCTCCTCCGGCACCTCGTAGACCTGCTCGCCCGATATCTGGCGGAAAATCACCTCTGCCAAGTCCGTATTGTCGCACACGATAATCAGCACCGGCGGCGTCTTGTCCTTCTCGTTGGATGCCGCCTCGACGTACTCCATCCGCTCTTTCCATTGCGCGGCCAACATATTCAGGGCAGGCTGAATCTCGCGAAACACCGAGTCGGGCTTGGGCCGATGGGCGCGCCCGGGCAAATAATCCGCCGGTTGCAGGTTCCGCTGCACTTCCTTCCACAGCGCAAAGTAGCGCGGCTCAGGCCGCCCCGTCGTATCCCGCACAGGCAGTCGCGGAATCTTCACCAACCCGCTCTCGATGGCATCCACCAAACCAAAATCGCTCACCAGCCACGGGAACGGCGAACCCTCTACATACCCAGACCCGGAGATGTAAAAGGGAGTCGCCGACAGATCCACACAGCAGGTGATGCCAACCGCTTGTTGGATCGCATCCAATCCGTTTACCCAAACGGTGGCCTCCCTGATCTCCTCGACGTTCTCGATCAAGGTTTCCCCCACCTCGACGGGCTTGGGCCGCCACGCGTGATGCCCCTCGTCATTCAGCACTAGGATCGGCGCGCGCTCCGCTAGATCACCCAACACACGCTTCGCCAGCGCTTCCGGGCTTTCGGGTCCCTTGTCCACCACTGTGTAGGATTGCCCACCCTCCGTATGCTCCGATTCGGGAGCAAGTTGATGCCAGTTGGTAATCAGCACCTTGCCCTGTTGAAGCATAGGGCGCATCGTCGTAGGAACCAGGTTGAAAGCGCTGTAGTAGCTCTGCACACTATCCGGGCGCAATACCTGAAGCCGTTCCTTGATCGTTAGGTTGGGACAAAGGATCAGTACGACAGAAGGGAACCGCACATCACTGGCTACTTTGGCCCGATTGCAGAATGCCCAGGCGATGAGCATAGCCATCACGACAGTCTTGCCCGTGCCGGTAGCCATCTTCAGCCCGAGGCGAGTCAGGGGCGATAAGGCGGAATCTGCCGGTTGATCGAGAAGCCGCTCCAGGTACTCCTCCGTGAAAGCGGGCCGAAACCGCAACCTGCGCCCACTCAGCCGGATTTCGTTCAGCAGGATCACCGTCTCCACCGCTTCGAGTTGGCAGAAGAAGAGCCGAGGCTCGTGCTCTTTGCTCCACCAATGCGCCAGCAGCGCCTTCGTAACCTGAGTGGCCCCCTCATACCCCGACTCCCGCCACCGCTTCACGTCCTGCCGCAGGGCATTCACCATCGGCAGATCCTCACGCTGTTCCTCAGCCAGGATCGCCAGCCTGAGTTGCTGCGAGACCAAGCGCTCCGTCTTGTACCAATACGAGGCCGGTCGTCTTCCCTGCATCCGGGACGCTTGTCCCGTTTCCATGTTATAGACCCAGTGCTCTGTAGGCTCCTCATACGGATTACAGAGGATGGGCTTCCCCACCGGCTGGATGGGCATTGGCTCCTGATCGACGTTCGGGCTGCTTCGTCTACTCACTCTTCGGTGCTCCCTCCACAACGGTCAATTGCCGCGAAGCCTGATCGATAGCATCACCCAGAAGCCGTTGATACGCTTCCAGGGCATCCAACGGGACTCCCTCATCCGCATAGTCCTGCTCAAATACCAGGCGCAACTGGGCAATGCGGTTCATATACCCGATAAACGCAGTCTGAAGGCGAGCCTGCTGCGCACTGAAACGTTGGATATGCTCCACAGGATCTTTCCAGAAGCGACCGCTGTACGTCGTAGCCAGTCCCGCAGCGGCAGTAAGCAGCCCTCCCGCGATCAGTTGCTGAAGTTCCTGGCTGCTGGTAACAAGCCACAACCCCCACCCAATGATCGCCGTCCCCACGACAAACAGCGCAATGCTCATGCCCATACTGATCCTGAAGCTCGTGCGCGCCTGTTTGGTCAAGTCTTCCCAACGCTCCCGGCTTGTCTTCTCTAGTTCCACCAACGGCGCGCGATACTGCTCCAACGTCTGGCTCTGCTGCTTGGTAAAGAACGCAGTGGATTCCTCACCCCCCAGCCGGTCCATAATCTCAGCAGCGACTTTGGGGTTTTGCTCAGCCCTAGCCTTCACCAACGGAGCGAACTGGCTTGCTCCTAGGCCACGGGCAACATCCACAGCTCTACAGCGAATGGCACCATCGTACTCGAACGCGGCGTTACATAGCATCTCGTACACCCTGGATTGCGAGTTAGTCGGTGCCGATAGTTTTTGGAGAACCGTCGTGGTGTTATCTGGCTTGAAGCGTTCACTTGGCCACCCGGAAGTACGCACCACCTGTTCCTGGATGACAGTTGCGCATGTTCTGTTGAGTGGCCAGTCGAATCTGAAAACCGCAAGATACAAGCCATTCCGTGCATCTTCGCCCACTTCAAAATCATTGTCCTCTGTCGCGGCTATGATTAGGCGAATTAACCAATCCCCCAAATCCCATGAGCAAACTATATCGCCAACAAGAGAAGAAAAAGCCCTTCTTGCCTCCCGGTTATCTCCCAGCACGAGGCGCTCCAAGCTCTCGTAGGCTGGCTCCCCAACACTCAAGAGCCTTTCTACCGCCTCCTTGACTACCTCGGAATCGTCATCAGATAGAGCCTCCACGAGTGCGGGGATGGCCTCTTCGCCAACACTACCCAGGCCCTTTACAGCAGCGATGCGAACATCCCGACGAGAGCTACCCAATGCTTCAGTGAGCGCTCGCACACCCACTGACCCTATGGTCCCAAGAGCGATGGCAGCATGTCTTGCTACGTTGTCGGCATAGCTTCCCATTGCATTTCTCAAGATGGATACTCCTGGCTCGCCCAAGGATGCCAACATGCGGGTAACCCTCTTGAGGAAATCGTTCTCATAGCGCCAGCCCCCTTTAGACAACTCCGTCTCTAGGGCTGCCAGGGCTGGTTGGCCTAAGGATCTGGCTCTGGCAACTAGGTCTTCGGTCCGTAGTCGCTGATCGTGCAGATCCTTCAGCAGTTCGGCAATCGGTGCATCGATGGGTTGATCCTTGTCGCGTTGATCCTCATCGATGGGTAGATAGAAGTCCTGATCCTCATCCATCAGTGTTCTCCTGCGATGAAAGCTGCCACAATACCGACGATAGCAGCTACCTCACTCCAACGCCATCACCCGCATCACCTCATTCCCACGCGGGTCAATCACCTTCACCGCAATCCGCCTGTTCTCGCCCGCAGGGAAGGGCAACGACTTCGTCCCAGAAAACGCCGCAAACCGTCTGGGCTCCACCAACGTCTTCAGCGCACGCGCCAGCTTCACCCAAGCGCTCTTATCCGGGAAGAACGCCTGTGCCACGCAGAACGTCCGCCCATCATAATCGCTGTCCAGAAACCACGCTGCCACCTTATCCGCGCGCGTGGGCTGCACCGTATTCGTCACGGGGTCATAGATATCAACCCCCTCCATCTGCACGACCCACTCATCCCCGCTAACCTTCTCCAGCGATACGCGCGGCAGCCCAAACACCGTGAACAATTGGCTGCTAGGAGTGTCCTTCAGTAGATCGCCCATCTGCACATCGGGCCGGATATGCGCCACATGGCAGCGCACGCGCGGATTCGGGTCAGCCTGGATCAGCGCCTGAGCCGCCCCGTCGAACGTGAACCCGGCCAGCACAAGGTCATCATACCCGCCCCGGCTGGCTGCCCACAGGCACTCCTCCACCTGCTTGGCCGTAATAGGCCCATACTGCGGTCCGAACGAGACGGCACATCGCCGCGCTCCCTCCCCGTTTGCCCACTCCCCCTCCGCATGCAGGATATTGTGGGTAACAGGTTCCAGCCGCTCAAACCGCAGTACCTTGTTATTCGGGAAACGCACCCCATCTTGCCGGAGCAGCCGGATCATCTTCTCCAGGTACGCCTCGGCATTCGCAGGCTCGGCAACAGCGCCATCGAAAACAGCCAACTCTTCTGGTGCCCCGCCAATCGGGCAATCCAGGTCCAGCATCTCCTCCACGGGCTGCACACCTTCCACCGTGAACGGACCGCTCACTCGCAACACGTTCGGCACCGTATAGGGCTGATCGTACAGCGTCTCCTGAGGAGCACTCGCCGTAATAGTGGCGTTCACCTCGTCCATCTTGCCACGCCAAGCCTGCCGATAGGCCATTAACGCGTCTTTCAGCGACTGAGGCCAATCGGGGTCCGTGTCGAACGGTACCTCCCATTCCTTCCAGCCCACCTCGGCATCCGGCAGCAACCACCGTCGCCGGTCGGCATCCGTGATGGCGCGCCCCCCCTTCTGCCGTTCCTTCTCAACCAATTTAGCCTTCAGGCGGGTACGAATCTCCTTGGTCACCTGGGGCAGAGCAGCGTTCAGATCGGCAACTCCATCCGCCAGGATCGGCTCCCACTTGGCAAAGACGGGATCGAGCGCTTGGCTTTGGGCAATAGTTCGCAGCATGATGTGCGGCACAGCTTTGTACCGGAAGCCCTCTGAAATACCTTTTTGAGCATCTTCCAACTCATAGTAATCGTACTTGGCAGTTAGCAATCGCTGGCGTGCCAGTGCGTTTGCAACGCGAGACGTATCGATAGCAATCCAGCGACGACCCCACTGCTCAGCTACATAAGCTGCTGTACCGCTGCCCGATGTTGGGTCGAGTACCAAGTCGCCAGGGTCGGTGGTCATCAAGATACAGCGTTCAATCACCTTTGCGGGGGTCTGAACCACATATACTTTGGCAGTGCTGAAACTGCCGCGCTGAGTATCCTCCCAGACATTGTTGACGGGCGTGGTAGGTGAATCTGTCTCGTAGCGCCTGGCACGTAGTTGTCGATGGAATCTCATTAACCTTCCAGCGTGAGCCAAACGATCCATGCCCTCTAACGTCGTACTCCAGTGTCTGCCAGCAGGCGGGCGAAATGTGTCCCCCTCGAACTGGTATTCGAATGATCCCGATATATTCTCTCCCTGCGATGAGGAATCGCGGAGCAAAAACCGCCGTCCACTGGGCAATGGTCTGCTGCCCTGCCGCTGTGCACGTGTTAGCCGTAGAACATGGCCACTGTCACCCTCAGCGTACTGGAAATAGGCAGCTACCTGCTCAGTGGGCATAGACCTGAAAAGCTGGCGGTACTTGGCAAAGTCTCTTGACTTACTGTACCAGAGCAAGCAGTCGTAGACACCATCCAGGAACAGCCCGCCCCGTCCAGTAGTGGTGACGAATGCAATCTGACTCACGAAGTTGTCGGGGCCGAACACCTCGTCCATTACTGCACGGACTCGGTGCACATTGACGTCACTGATTTGGACGAAGATGCTACCGGAGTCGGTTAGCAAGTCCTGAGCGACCCTGAAGCGATCACGCAAATATGCTAGATATGAATGGATACCGAGTGTCCAGGTATCCCGATAAGCCTTGACCTGCTCTGGCTCACGAGTCAAGTCCTGGTCTCGATCCCTAACATCACGACGGTTGATCTGTGACTGGAAGTTACTAGCGAACTTGATTCCGTAGGGAGGATCAAAGTAGATCATCTGCACCTTGCCCGCCAGGTCCTCCCGCTTAGCCAGCGACGTCATTACCATCAGGCTATCGCCCAGAATCAACCGGTTGGTCCAGTCCATATCGTGCTGGTAGAATTGGACTGCCTGGCGATACTCCATCTCAGGGTCCGCAAACAGCGACCGCTGCATCGGCTGACGCTGCGCCAACTTGAGAATCGCCTGGGTGGAAAGCCGCTCGTGAATATGCAACGCAACGGGGTCTACCTCAAAGCCACGCGCCTCCCGCTTTCCGGCCCATTCCAGCCACGGCTGATGGTTACGAAGCGCATCCGCGAGCAGGTGGGCTTCCTCCTCGGTCAACAGGCGATTCTGGGCTTCCGCGAGCAGTTCGGGGAGCTTGTCCGCTTCGGCATCGAGGTCAAACCGCAGCACGGGCGGCAAATGGGGATCATACGAGTACGGGATTTTGGGTACCTCCTGGACGTTACCCTGGCCCGCCAATCCGGCAGGAGGGATATTCTTGCGCTTATCCTGGTGGCGGTAATCGGACACCTCTGCATTGGCCGGGGCGGCACGCTTCTGTCGTGGCATAGTGCAATGATCCTCCGATGGAACTGCGTCTCCTACGGTGAGCCGTCATCACGCGCATAACACAGATAGCCTGGTGCGCGGTTTTCAGGGTATGCTGCGGTGCTTTGAAGTAACGTATAGGCCAAAACAGCGCGTCTGGACTATACGCACGTGCATTATCGTCCATTTGCATAGGGGATGCAAGTGAAAAAACGCGTCTGCACCAGTTCGTATCGGTTCCAGATTATGTTGGCGAGTTTGGCAGCTTGTTGGTAGCTTCGCTCCCAACCCGTTTGGCTGCCCGAGAACTGGTCTAGCCAGTGGGGCAGGAGCCAGTACCCCAACGGCTAGACCTGCAGTGCGTCTAGATACGATCCTCCGTCGGGAGGGACTCCTGCTACAGCCAGCGGGCTTTGGCCAGGATAGCGATAGTGTCGTTTCCGTTCCTTCCTCCTCTGGGCGGGGGTAAAGTTGTGATAGATACTCCACAGCAGCGCCGCCCGTTCTTGTCGCTGCTCGGAGCCGTGATTACGTCCCCGACTCACCCTCTGCCGATAGTCCCTCCAACGCCACTCCGGTCCTACCCGCCCCAGCCCGGCATATCCTTCCACCGTGTGCAACAGGGCGGCGCGCAGATGTTGCTCCAAGAACTGCCCCATCTCCTCGCCCCACCGATGCGCTTGCAGCGGTATGAGCGCCGCCCGAGCCCGCTCCAGGCTGGAGGCATCCAAGACCTCATGTATCCGCGCGGTAAGTTCCTCCCGCGTCTGTTCGCGTACCTGCTTGGCGGCTTTTGCTCCGCACTCCGCCGCTGCCCGACTGGCCGCCTGAGCCAGCAACCCTCCCAGGTTACGCCACAGATGCCACACACACCGGGCTTGTTCTACTCTGGGCAACATCCAGTATAGGCAGGTTTTCAGCCCCCAGGCCCCATCACTGCAGAGGCCTTTCAGCTTCCACAACTCCAACCCCGCTTGCTCCGCCCGCAAGAACAACCCCTTCCAACTAGCATAGCTCTCCTCGTCCTCCGCCACGACAGGAGGCCACAAGAGCCCGGTGACACTATCCCCTAACAGCAAGACTACCCGCTTGACCCCACCCCGTAGCTGGGTCCACAGCCCATCTGTGTTCATCAACTGCGAACAGGGAATCCCTTGCATCTGACCGGGCACTTGGGCCTGGGCTCGTTGGCCCACTCGATCCAACCAACGATGCAAGGTACTGGCACTCAACCGACAAGGTGGTGTCTTGGGGCGAGCAGGCAACCAGGGAAACCAGATCGTCCAGCGTTCCTGCTGACCGATCCAGGAACGCAGAAGCTCTACGGTCCGCCGCAAGGAACTGCGCGCATGCATCCAACAGTCTATGCCCAGCCGATGCACTTCCCGACCATACCAACTGCCCCGCACCAGAGCGGGTGAGGTCTCGGAGTAGCTGGTATCACAGCCATAGCACCAATGCCGCTGGACGCGCACCGCGATCCGTCCGGACAAAGTCCAAGGGCGGCGGGTATAGCTCCCATTGCGGATGGTGATCGTACTGCCACAGTGGGGGCAACGCTTCCAGTCCCACAGCGTCCGTTGTCCTAACTCCTGCAGTCCCTGGACAAACGAGCGGGCGCGTTCTATAACGTTCACCAGCGGGCCTCCTGTCCCTTCTTTGGTTTGCTCCCTCAGAAGGATAAGGAGGCCCGCTCTTCTCTGCAAGCTCACCAACATACTTTGGAACCGAGTCACCAGTTCTCCGGGGAATCACTGGGGAAAAGACTTACCCTTCCTTCGCCTCGCGGAAAGGGTTCGCCCGCAGGCGGGGTTGAGGGGACCTAACTTCCCCGCCGACCGGGAGGCCGGGGTGAGAACCTACTTCCTCTTCACCCGCTCCACCACTTCCTGCCCTATCTGCAACAACCTCTGCCGTGACATCCACCATTTCCCCAACCCCAGTTGCAGTAGGATCTCTCGCAAATTGCTGTGGGCTATCGCAAAGTCGGGCATCAGCCGAATGGCCTCACAGTAATCTAGAATGGCCTGCTCGTGGTATCCCGAATGCGCGTACGCGGCCCCACGGCCATTGTAGGCATACGCATGGTGGGGTTTGAGCCGGATGACCTCGGTGAAGTCCGCGATCACTTGCTCGTACTTCCCTCGTCGAAAGTAAGCCAACCCGCGTGTGTAATACGCCTCCGCGTAGTCAGGCCTCAGAGCGATAGCCTCTGCACAGTCTGCAACGGCCTGCTCGTACTCGCCCAGGCTCGCATGTGCTGCTCCCCGACCAAGATAAGCGTCAACATAGTCTGGCCTCAACCGGATGGCATTCGTGTAGTCCGTAATCGCTTCATGGGGCGCATACCTTTTACTGAATGCCTGGTCAAACCATTGCTCGGCCGTTAGCTCCGCAGGACTCGGAAAGAACCCCGCAATCACTTCCGCTATCTTGCCCTGCATCCCCGCTTGATTTTTCGGGGGGGAAGGGACTATGCCGCCGGGCGCCGGTTGACACAGAAATCGGGTCCTCAGCCTCTCCATCGCTTCGTCGAAGAGGTGATGGGATACCGCTAGCCCATTATACTTTGGCAACCCCGCCAATTCGCCTGTTGGATAGTTGCGCACATCGTCAACTTGGAAGCCACCTACCAGGATCGGCACGATATTGCGTTTCAGACGCATCGCTGCTTCGATCTCACGCCGCAGCCAGTCATCCGGTTCCTTGCACTCATCCAGCGAACCTGGAGCCAGTATGAGCACAAAATGGGCGCGCGCCTCAATTTGGCTCATGATGATGCTGTCAAACGTGCCGCTGCCAATACTCTCCACGTCCATGAAGACATCATAGCCATGTGTGCACAAGTCCTGATAGACCAATCGCGCCCACGCACTGCTTCCGCTCCGGCGGTAGCTGATAAAGACGGTCTTGTTCACGTCGGCCATAGTGTCTGCTCCGATTGAGAGAGGAAGCACGGCTACCAGCTACCCGAAGAAGGATAGCTCCGTGTACACCATCGGACCCACGCACACTATACCGCCCCATAAAACCCGCGTCAAGCGCAACCTATTGTCTCACATACATCTCCGCCCATGCAGGCAACCGCTCCTCCTCCGGCTCCCGCATCGCTTGGTATTGTGGGGCTACGGTCCCCAAATCCTCTAGCTCCAGGTCCCCAAAGAACACGCTTAACAACGGGTGCGCCTTCCAGAACTTTGACTTGGCCGGATTGCTCCGCCTACTCGCCAACCGGGCCAGTCTCGCCCCTTCCGGGTCCTGTCGCGCATACACTGCCAAAGCTACTTGTGTGGTCATCCGGGGATTTGCTCGGCGCATCGCATTGACCTTCCCGATAGCTTCACGGGTCCGCTTGATGTCCTCCTCCGACATCCCCTTATAGGACGGAATGGACTGGTATTCCTGGTATTCCCCTATCGCCTGAATCAACAGGGGCATATCCTGTTCTCGCCATAGCTGTGAGGCCGGTTGGCCGCTCCATTTCGCTGTGATCTGCTGGCGAGCATTCTCCATGATCTTGTCACGTGCCATTTCCAACATCCGCCGACGATCTGTGTCCCCGCTCCGCTGGTACATCCGGGATTGAATCAAGTTATCCCATGCTGCCGCCACCAGGGGGGTCGTCTGCTCCACAAGCCAATCGCGCTCCTCCACCGAAACCTGATAGGGCACTCCATCTACCGTAACAGTCTGCCCAGGAGCATTGAACCCCATTCCCAGCCGCTTTACTTCCGGGTTCTCATAGAAAGCTCTCCGAGTATCCCCCATCGTCTGATCTAGGTCCTGATACCCTGCCCGCTCGGAGGCGTTGCCACGGGTTCCCAAGAATCGCCCCACTACCGGCAACTGGGTCGCCTTTTCCGCCGCTGTCCGTTCGGCATAGTTTCCACCTCCCGGTACTTCCGGGTTGTACCCCAACGCTCCCAGGAGAACATCTGCCATCCACAGGCCGGTTGTACCACTGCCGCCGAGACTGTTCTCTACCAAAAAGTCCACCATACGCGGACTCTGACCAATCGCCTGCCCCACAGCGATTCCCGTTCTGCTCGTATCCCGGCCATACTGCGCTTCCGGCGGGCGGGACAATTCGCTCTGCGGGATAATCGGCTGATCTCGGAAGTAGTCATAGTTCGACTGCATCTGCGTCATGGTCCCGATCAGCGGGGGAATCAACTCAGATGCACTGGGTTCTAGCGGGCTGATAGCCCCCAACCCCGTTTGGAGTCCCCATCCAATGTGGTCGATCACGCTGAGATCGTTCTTCTGCATCGCGATATTCAAGCAGGCTTCCACTGGGGCCATGAGCAGACTTGCCAAAGGACCCTTGGGAATGCGGATATAGATAGGGAACCTTTCCGGTTCCGACATCGGATACCGGGGATCAGCCTTTCGCGTACCTTCCGCAACCTGAAGCACCCAGGAATCCTCATATTCATAGTCCGGGATTTCCTCGTTCGTATCCTCAAACCGTCGCCCATACAACCGGAACAGGATGGTAAACAACCCGAGTAGGGCCGCACGCGATAGGGCTGCTGCCGGATTATCCCGCATCATGCGGAGGGTATTCGCCGTGCCCTGGATACCCGCATTCAGGAAGGGGATAGCCTGCGAGACCAACCGGACCACGTTACCGGACTTGGAAAAGTCTACCGTGACATCGCGGGTCCGTAATGCCCGCTCTAGTTCCTCTACCCCTTCCGCCTTGAGCTTTTCCCACACCGCTATGCGGGTCGCCTGTTCACCTATCTCATTATACCGTGCAATCAGTCTCCAGGGAACCATCAAGGCATCCCCGATATTCTTGACCTCGATGCGCCCCATGCGCTTCACATTCGCCAGTTCATCCGTGCGCTGCGCCACTTCTGCCACACCAGAGGCAAAGCCTCCCGCTCGGGCCACTTCATGCCATTTGTCGTCATGGATAATAGCCGATCTCCAGGCGTTGATGTACGTATCCGACAGCGGATTCACCCCTTCCCGGAACCATGCCGAGATGATGTCCCGGATAACGTTCGGAACCAGGAAGGAGGGGTTGCCAGCTACCGCACCCATACGGAGAGGATACGCCATTTTGCGCAAGATACCCATGAGCGCATTGGCCGACTCGTGGTCCATGCCCTTTGCCACACGCTCATATACCAGGGGAACTTGGCTCGTGACCTTCTTTCCATCCTCATAGTAGTTCACCGTCCCCTTGTACGGTCCCCGCCCCTTGGCATTCCGCTTGACCATCTCCTCGCCGGTGATCTGCCCGTATTGTTCCAGGGCATCCACCAACGCCTTTGCCGCCTTATTCCTTGCGGCCAACATCTGCGCCCGGACCACCTGCGCCTGCAATTGGGCCAACGGTTCGTTGAGCGCCAGTTCGCTTCCCGCCTCATTGATCTCCCGGAAGATACGCTCCGAGACGTTTGCCTCAGACTTGGCTCCCGTAAACGGTAGGTCCTCGAAATCATACCCCTGCCGGAAGAAGGGGATATAGTGGGGCCAGTCCTGGAGCAGGGTATCCCTTGTTTTCGCGGACATCAGCCCTGCATTCGTCAGGATGTCCAGAATCAGCCGCCGGTTCACGTCATAGAGCTTATCCGCTGCCTCTCGGATGACCTGCCAGTTACCCGGGCCGAGTTCTTGCTGTAGCTCCTGGATGGCACGCTGCGGGTCCTCCACCCCACCGGGCAACTTGGCATCAGGCCGCTTTGTGCGCAAATCTAGCCCACGCTCCAGGGTCATCAGGAGTTGCACATTGTCGATGTCCTCTTTGTCCAGGTTCGCAAAGATGGGCCGGACTTCCTTTTCCAGGACGGATTCACCCGCCATCGTCGCACCGGGTACCAATCGCGCCAGGGTATATGCCTTAATCCCTGTGATCTTTTCCAACTCTTTCAGGGGATACACCCGATCATACACAGCCCGGATAACCCTATCGAGTGCCTGATCTAGCTTCTGCCGTAGGGTTGATTGTGGCCGCATCAGGGCTGCCCGACCTTTGGCAAGATCATTCCCAGGGGCATACGGATTCCCCATGTTTACCCCTTGTGGCTGTCCACCCGTAGGAGGTTGTCCACCCGTAGGAGGTTGTCCACCAACAGGAGGTTGCCCACCGGATTGGGGTTGCTGCCCTGCGGGTTGCTGTCCCACTGGCGGTTGTTGCGTACCAGGAAGGGGCTGTTGTCCCGTAGGGGCTTGCGCTCCGGGTTGTGCCGGTTGTGCCGGTTGTGCCGGTGGCGGGGTCTGCGCTGCCGGTACCGGTTGTGTTGGCTGTGCCGCTGGTGCCGGTTGCGTTTGCTGGTAATTCTTTAGCGTATCACGTACCCCCTGAATCAGGGCTTGTCGGTCCGCTTCCGTGCGCGGTATCTTCTCCCATCGGTTTGCCGTTTTGCTCCAACGGAATCCCATCGTCTGCATCTTGTCCCGAATGCTCTTCTCGGGTTGCCGGGAAAACTGGACCCATACCCTACCTTCCGCATCCGTTTCCATCATGGAATAAGAGAGGGGAGCGGCACCCAATCCCGCCTTGCGGAGAGCCTTGTTGATAAGGGATTGATAGGCACGCGCATGGGGATCCTCATCCCCCAATTGCCGCTGGAGGAACTTCTGTTGCGCATCTCCATTCTCGGGCCACTTGTCCACCGGAATATCTAGGGCCGGGTGTCCCAGGCGAATCAGGGAGATCATTCCCTCTTTCACCCACGCCTCCGCATTCAGGCTAGAGTTCCGGGCTTTGCCTTCTCTGGCCGGTTCGGGCTGTGGGGCCGGTTCCGGTTCTGTAGCAGGTACGGGCTGTGGGGCCGGTTCGGCTGGTGCCACTTCTTCCACAGGTGCCGCTTCGGGTTCTGGCCGAATATCCGGTTGTAGTACGGGTTCGGGTTGCCTGCCCACCTCAGGTTGTGGGACCGGTTGTGCAGGTTGCGCCACAGGTCGAGCACTAGCCTGATATTCCTGGATAGCCTTATACCGTTGCATATACTCGCTGAATCGCGGGTCACTCTCTGGCAGATCAAGGAGTGCATCCAGGATGGGCTTCACCTCCTCAGGAGAGACCGTCCCATTCGTCTGCATCACCTGTTCCAGCCGGGTTAGCTGTGCATCCAAGTCCGGTCTGGCTTCCGCTGCCATCGGTGCGCCGGGTACCTCATCAGGACGCTGCGGCTGAGACCGTTGCCCGAGTTCGTCCAGATATTTCTGTAGGTTGGCCTTTCCTTCGGAAGGAACTGCCTGATCGAGCAATGCCTGCGCCCGGTCTAGCGCCGCTTTCCCCTTTGTATCATTCCAACCAAGAAACTCCTCCGCTTCCTTGTATGCCTGCCATACCTGTTGGAGAAGTTGCTGCTGGTCCTGTGGCAATTCGTTGACGGATGGTAGCTCCCCGGTTTCCGGCTGTTGGAATTCCATTTCTGGCTGTCTGGATTCCATTTCTGGCTGTCTGGATTCCATATCCGGCTGTCTGGATTCCATATCCGGCTGTGGCTGTTCAGTAGGTCGCTGCCCTTCTCCCGAGCGAGAGAGGAGCCGATCCTTATATTGCCTATCAAGCTCCTCAAAACGTTGCCGCAATTGGCGTGCCTGTTCCGGGTCGCTAACTGCGTTGCGGGCCAACATCCGCCGTACAGCTTCCAGCCATGACGTTGCATCCGCAAAACCATCACCCGGCTTCTGTAGTGCCCCTTCTGCCCTATTCATAAAGTCCGTCATGTTTGCAGCGGCTTCGGCATCGCGGGACTGTCCCGGCTGTGGTTGTACGGGAGCCGGTTCCTGCTGCGGTGCCGTTTCGGCCACAGGCTCTTGCGGGGCTGCGGTCTCTGGCGGGGTCTCCGCTTCTCCCTGTAGATGCTCTACGGGCGATCCCGTGCCTGTCCCAAAGTATTGCGTAAGGTACTGTTGCCGTAGCTCCATGAATCGCTGCTGCAATCGCTGCTGTAGATCGGACTCGGGAGCTTTGGTCAGGATGTCCAACGCCTCATTGAATCGCCGGTCCATGTCGTCCCAATCCATCGTAGGTTGGGCCATCAGCTTCGCGATTTCGTTCAACTGGGCGTCAACGGTCCGTAGAGAATCGCCCACTGGTTCCGGTTGTGGTTGTACGGGAGCCGGTTCCTCCACTTGTGGCTGTGGGGCTGTCTGCGGCTGCGGTTCGGCTGTTGCCTGCTGCCCCCTCATTGGTTCGATGCCCGTTGTCGCAGCCCGTTTCGTAAGCAATCCCTCTAGTCCGGGGTGATCTTTTGCCATTGAATCAGGAATAGGTATCCCATTTTTCAAGGCTAGGTCAACCCATAGATCAAGAAGGTCCTCATACCCCACTGCCCGCAAATCCCCCATGAGTCGGGTCCAATCAACCTCATCCCTACTCACTCGGCGCATTTTCTCGCTCATGTATGGGTGCTGATCTTTCAGGCCGTACTTGAGAGCGTTGCCAAAACCTATAAGGGTTCCTCCCTCTTTCATGGCTTCAAGCAGCAATCGTCCGAGCGTGTCCACACCTTCGCGGGCTTCGGGAGTTGCCGTGTCCGCTGGCTGCGCCTCAGGTTGGGCCACAGGCTCCGTCTCGGGCCGGACTTCTTCAGGTCGCACCTCTGCTGGTTGGGCTGTTGCTCCTGCCGCCTGCTGTTTCGCCAACGCCTTTTTGACGAGATCAATCCATCCGTTAGCGGTTTCTACTGTCTGCCTGACACCCCCCTGCCCCTGCAATAGCCTGATCTGTGCATCGTGACTATCCGGCCAATCACCTACCCGGAATGAAATGGGTAGGATGTACGTCCCCTCTCGGTCAATGCTCCCCACTCGGATAATGTCGCCCTGCACTTGTGCTACCTGCCTGTACCCCTCCTCGGTGCGGGCTGACTCATAGATAGGCACACCCGGCATATCCTCCGCACGTGGCAACTGCTCTCGCGGCTGTGTAGGAGCGGCTTCTGCCGGTTGCGCTCCGGGCTGTGATTGTACGGGAGCCGGTCCTTCTGGTCTAGTTGCCTCGGGTTGCACTTCCGGTTGTCCCGATTTCTCCCAAAAACGGTTCATGGGTTCGCCCTGTTTGCCCAGGAAAAAGGCATCTACCCACAGGTCAAAAGCCTCAGAAGAAACGGGATGTCCCACAGCCTTTTCGATCTCGCTTATGTGCGGAACGGCATAGCGGGTTTTTGCTCCCGGTTGGAACTGGTAAGACTCGCGTGTTTCACGATCCCTTAGCCCTCGCCTATAGGCCAGTTCAAAGTCCTGTGGGGTCAACGGCTTCGTCCGGTCATCCCACGTGGGATGATCCAGGAGTAAGGCTTCCCGGTCAAAGACAACGGGCGTGCGGTCACTCCTATACCTATTGAGCGCATCCCGGTAAAAGTCCGCTTGGTATAGGGCGAACAATCGAGCGGAGGGGCTTAGTTGCTTGTTAAAGTCGTCGTACCCCCCAACTCCCCATTTCTCCAGAGTGGCAATCTTTTCAGGCAGGAGTTCCTCTAGGTATTGAACCCACTCCCGGCGCTCACTAGGGTCAACCTTGCTCTCGTCCGTGTCCACATTGAGATGGGACTCCTCCCATTTCCACTCTCGCGGTGGCTGAATATCCGGCTGGCGAGCAAACAGTGGTCTCGGGAAATCGTCCGGGACAAGCCGATTCCCGGTAGGCTGCGGTTCCGTCTGCGGCTGCGCTTCCTGAACAGGGGCGACCTCTTCCGGCTGCGCTTCTGGTTGAACCTCTTCTGTCATTGGCTGCTCTTCGGGAGTTATCCGGGCCGGTCTCGTCCGTTCCATTGCTCCTTGTGCCATCATCGCTTCCCAGGTCTGCGGGTCGGGACAGTCATAATAGCGCAGATTACGGTATTCGGTGCGAGAAGCAGCAGGAGCAAGCCCCGCCCATGCCCTGATCGCCTCTTCCGTGATAGCTGCCTTGGCCTCATCCAGACTCCTGAAACTGCCGTGCAGTGGGTTGTGCAGTCCAAAGGATGCGCGAAAATACCCGTGGGCACCCTCGATAATGGAAATGTTGGTTGCCTCTATCCTCCACTCCCTCTTGTCATCTCCACCGGTCAGAGTCCTCTTACCCCAAAGGCTCTTCTTGGCGAGAACCCCCTTGATAGTCGTTACCTGCGGCCACTTGCGCCAGGGTCCCTGATCGGCTCCCTCGGGAATAGCTCCGGGTTGCTGTTCCTGCTGCCCACGGATTGCATCAACCAGCGAAGGTCCTTCTTGCTCCGGTTGCGCTTCCATCTCCGGTTCAGGCTGCATCTGCGTTTCTGTGGGTAGCGGTTCCTCTGGGCGAATCGCTTCAGGTTGCATTCCCATCGTCGGCTCTGGTTCCCGCGTGATAGATGGCTCCTGTCGGATTGGGGCCACAGCTTCCGGCTGCTCGGGTTCCTCCACGCGCAACCCATCCACCGGCTCCGGCGCTTCGGCAGGTCGGCTCTTGTCAATCGCCTTCTCAATGACCCGGTAGGTTGCCGTGCGTTCCTTCTCATCCGTGGGGAACTTGTCCGATCCTACCAAACTCGTGAAAAATGCCTCCTGGTCCAGGAAATCCGTGGGCCATTCGTCCACTGCAAACGTCCAGGTAGACTTTCCCTTGGTCACTACGACGGACCCATCCCGAACGATGGCCGACACGTCATAGGTCGTATTCCGTGCTCCGGCTTCCTTTATCTCCTGCTGCTCCCGCTTGGCCCGAGCTGCCTCATAGTCCACCATCTTAACCTGATCGGTAAGCATCTGGAGGAGAACCCGTGCCTCAGGGGCAGTAGGGTCTATGCCAAACCGGTGTAGGATAAAGTCCCACTGGTCCGCTTCCCTCTTGGGCCAACCAGAGTAGTGGAATCGCTTATGGTCCTCCCCGCGAATCACAATCAGGCTTTCCCCATCGCGGAGAACCTCTAGGTCATACTCGGCATTGCGTACCCCGTTTTCTATATCCTCCATTTCTATGGGGGCTTCGAGTTCGGCCTGGACCTCGCTCGGTTCGGCAGATTCCCCTTCCGCACTGGCCTCTTCCGCCTCACGAGTTTGTTCCTCTTCTCGCCGCAGTTCATCCAGGTACTTCTGCCGTTCCAACGCCTCGGCGTCTAGCCGGTCCAGATCAGCGAAATCGGGCATCTCCGTAGCGTTGGACTCGATGGCTTCCTGCAACCGCTCTATCTCTACCTCTAGCCGGTGCCTTTCCCTGGACTTGGGAAACCCGGTAGCCTTGGTATTGTTCGCCTGCTCCAACTCTCCCTGTAACCGCTCTAGCTCGTGCGTGAGTTCAGCCTGTTTCCTGGCAAACCCATCTGTCACGTTTATCACGCGCCGAGTCCATCCACCCCCATCGGTGATGTCTGAGACTCGCACATTGGTCGTAAAGCAGAAGGAGGGGAACCCACCCTCAGGCACTTTCTTCCCCTGAGGCCACAGGGCAAAGTAGAGGTCCTCCCATTGGTCCTTTTCGTACCCCTGAACATTGAGTTCCGCGTAGAGATCATAAG